>OLHE01000291.1_pt1 | contig 45069 bp, 39 predicted proteins | sample 1605821 | NCBI WGS metagenome assembly OLHE01 (sample SAMN03283250) | human gut metagenome | biome: human-associated habitat; material: feces | host: Homo sapiens | place: USA | collected 2013
CAAGCCTTATAGGCTTTAGAGAAAAACCACCCTTTTCAAGGGTGGATTTTTACTTCATAAGGTTTATTTAGATGGAAAAACACCAGAATCAATAAAAAAGTTAATTCCATATGATTACGGATATATGGTTGATAATTTTAATGGTTTATTTGAATTATACTCAACAATTGAACAAGAAGCAGAAAACTTATTAGATATAGATAGTATAAAGAAAGAATTTATCAATTATATAAATGATAAAAAAGGTAGTTTAGAAAAATATAAGGAAGAAATAAGAGGAGAGTATAAAGTATTAATTGGAACGGATAAGCTCTTGATAGAAACACTAAAAAATCCTGATATGTCATTTGAAGTAAAAAAAGCAATTACAGAAGCAATTTATGCCAGTTCAAAGGATGAATATTTAACTGAAAAACGTATAGAAGAATACGTTAATGAAAGAATAAAAGCAGATTTTGAAGATTTTAAAAAAGTATCTTATATAGAAAAAAATGCAGAATTTTTATGTTATGAAAACTTTATTGATGCATATTATGGAGGAACATTCGGAGACATTAGTGATGTAAAAAACACTAAAGTTCCAACATGTACACATGATACTTTATATTTTATGAGAGATAAAGATAATCAATTTAGTGAAATGTTTGCAAACTATGTAGAACTAAGAAAAATAAGAACAGACAATAAATATATCGAAAAATTAAAAGAAAAAACATCACCTGAATTAATAGAGGCAATAGAAGAACTATATGAAAATTTATCATTAGATTATACTGATAAATTAGAAACTTCAGAATTAAATACACCAAAAAAGAAATAATTAGAAAAAGTATAAACAAAAAATATAAGTAAAAATTATATTAAATCTTTATTTATATAAATAATTCATAAATTTATACTTTTTCTTTTTTTAATTATATGTTAAAATAATCTATAGTAATTAAGGATATAATAGAGTAACTATCTAATAATGGAGGAATGATTATGATGAAAGATAAATTAAAGGGACTATTCGGTGGGGAAGTTGACGATACAGATAATGGAGTAGGAGAAGATGAATTCTATACAACATCAAAAGAAGAATTCCATGAACAAAATGGTATAGCAGGGTCTAAAATGATGTTACTAGAGCCACGCGCATATTCAGAATCTCAACAAATAGCAGATTATTTGAAAAATAGATGTGCCGTTGTAGTTAATTTAAAAAGAGTAACTCCAGATCAAGCAAAAAGAATAGTTGATTTTTTGTATGGAACAATATATGCTATTAAAGGAGACATCCAAAAACTAGGTGGAGGAATTTTCTTATGTACTCCAAACAACGTTAATGTTGAAGGAAAAATAAGCGAAGATAATCAAACACAAACACCTAAATCATCAAGAGGAAAGAAAGAACAAACTAAAGATGATGAGGAGGATTTCTTTTAAAAATTCAATTTATTTCTGAGGTGATTATATTTATATGGACAAATTTAGTTATGAAGCTAATGGATATAATCGTGATGAAGTTAATCAATTTGTAAATGATGTAATAAAAGAAACGGAAGATATCGTTAAAAGAGTTGAATCTCAAAGAGATGAAATAATTTATTTAAAGAAAGAATTAGCACATTATAAAGAATTAGAAGACACTTTAAAAAAAACGATTATAACAGCAGAAGAGACAAAAAAAGAAATGATGCATCAAGCAGAACGAGAGTGTGAAATGATTGTTACTAATGCTAAACACAATGCTAGTAGAATTGTAAATGAAGCCCTTATTGAGGCAGAAAAAGCAACTAGTTCTGCGAAATCACTTCAGAAAAATATAAAAGCATTAAAAAGTGATATTAAAAGTTTAATAGACAAACAACAAATGGTTTTAGATGATATAGAAGTTTTAGAAGATGATTGGTAGACACAAGTCTACTTTTTTTATAAGGAGGACTAATTTTATGGATGAAAAAACAAAAAAATTAGATTTAATAGAAGACTTAAACTTAAGTGAAACAAAAGAAATAACAAAAGAAATTAATTCTCTAGATGATTTAAAAAATATTGAAAACGAAGAAGTAACAGAAGAATTTAATATTAATGACAAAGAAAGAGAAGAAGTACTTGAAAAAGAAGTAAGCGAAGAAACAAATTTAAATGAAACTAAAGAAGTATCAACTACTAACAATGTAAAAGAAAAACAATCAATTAAAACAAATAATATAGCATATGAAAATAACAAAAAAGAAGAATCACCAGAAAAATCTAAAAAAGATAAGGTAAAAAAAAATAAAAAGAAGTCAAAAAAACCACTAATCATTTCTATAGTAGTAATCTTTATAATAATATTAATAATTGTAGTATTGTTATTTTTAAATAATAATAAAAGGATAGATAATAGAAGTAAATATTATAAAGCAATAGAAAATTCTTTAGATAGCGGAAAATTATCAGACACATTTGATTATGTCTTAAAGAAATTAAAAGTAGACGCAACACATGCTAAGTTACTAGCAATCGATATAGATTCTGATAAATCTCTAGATTTAGTTGCCTATATAGAGAATAAAAATCAAAATTATATTTTAAACTTTGAAGTTGATGATGGTGTATATTATGAAGAAAATTATGAAATATCTGAAATTAAAAACTTTGGATATGCATATTCATATACTGATAATAATCTATATTGGTTTACAATAAATAATCATGAATATACAGTAATTAGTAATGGTAAAAAAATAATGTCAAAAGAAGAGTTTGAAGAAAATTATTACATTGTAACAGAAAAGTATGAGAAAAAAGAAATACTAGCAAACTCTGTTGAATATGATTTAGATAAAGAATTAAATATAGATTTATTAGAAGAAAATAAAATTACAAAGAAAAAAATATTATCAGATAATAAATTAACAGAAGAAAAAGCAAAAGAAATTGCTGAATCATCAAAGACCGCTAAAGAAAATGCAAGTATTAAAGAAGAACAACAAAAAGAAGAGGAAAAGAAAAAACAACAGGAAGAAGAATTAAAAAATGTAGGTTATCCAATAGATAAGTATATTCTAAAGTATGGTAAATATATGACTCTTGATGGAAAAAGTTCATTTACAATTAATAATGATCATACTGCAATATTTAAAAATGTAGAAAATGAAGAATCATGTTCTTGGTCAGGTAATATGTTAGAAAGTGAAAATGGCAAAGTACCAGTAGTAACAATTACTTGTAGCAATCAAACATATTCAACTAATTTAACAGATAAAGGTCTAAAAGATAGTTATAATAATATTGAATATGAATATCAATCATAAAAATTATTCCAAAATAAATTTTTTAAAATCATTATTGTCAATATTTGTAAATTATGATATATTAATCCTTGTAAAACAAGTGCGAAAGACGGAATATTTTGAATTATAAAGAGAGTCTATGTTTGGTGAAAATAGATTATGAAGAAATATTTAGATCACTTTCAAGTTGTGATTTATGGATAAGATAAATACGGTAATGCGTTATAGTTATAGAGAAAATTAATTTAATTTTATTAAGTTGATTTAAATTAAGGTGGTACCACGAGCTATTCGTCCTTATAGGATGAATAGTTCTTTTTATTTATTTTTATTCATAAAAAAAGAATGGAGGGTATATGTTAATAAATATAATTCTATTAGTAGTGGGGTTTGTTATATTAATTAAAGGAGCAGATTTCTTTGTCGATGGAGCAAGTAGTGTAGCATCTAACTTCAAAGTATCTAAAATGTTAATTGGTCTAACAATCGTTGCATTTGGAACAAGTGCTCCAGAGTTCGCTGTAAGTGTAAAATCTCTTCTATCAGGAAGTGGAGATATTGTACTTGGAAATGTTATTGGTAGTAATATTTTAAATATTTTGCTAATTCTTGGAGCATCATCAATGTTTCATGCATTAAATGTAAAAAATAACACTGTAAAAAAAGAATTACCTATCACAATGTTAATTACCACATTATTTGCAGTTCTATTATCAGATCATATATTTGATAATAAATTAGTAAATTCATTTACAAGAGGAGATGGAATAGTTCTATTATTATTCTTCTCAGTATTCTTATATTATCTAATAAGTATGAGTAGAAAAAAGATTGATGTTGACCAAGATGAAAAGCCTACTATGTCACTTTCAAAGTCATTTATATGGACAATAGGTGGAATAGTTGCCATAGTACTTGGAAGTAATGCAGTAGTTGATAGTGCAACATACTTAGCAAAAGCAATGGGTGTAAGTGAAAGATTAATTTCTCTAACGATTATTGCTTTAGGTACAAGCTTACCAGAACTTGTAACAAGCATTACAGCAACAAGAAAAGGTGAATATGACATAGCAATAGGAAACGTTGTAGGAAGTAATGTATTTAACATAGGAGTAGTAATTGGTCTTCCAGTTGCAATACTAGGAGGAATAGGAAAAATAGCATTTAGTTACATTGATTTATTAGTAATGATAGCATCAGCAATTCTTTTATTTATCTTCTCATATGGGGATTATAAAATATCTAAAAAAGAAGGATTTTTCTTCTTACTATTATTTGTAGTTTACTATACATACGTAATAATTGCATAAAAGGAGTGAAGTATAATATGAAGTTTAAAGAATTAAAAAAAGGACAAACTAGTGATATCGAAAATGAATACAGTAAATATTGGAAAGATGAAAATATATTTGAAAAGAGTATAACTAGCCGTGAAGGAAAAGAAAACTTTGTTTTCTATGATGGACCAATTTATGCTAATGCAAAACCAGGAATTCATCATGTATTTGCAAAAACTATAAAAGATGCATTTTGTAAATATAAAACAATGAACGGTTATAGAGTTCTTAGAAAAATAGGACTTGATACTCATGGTTTACCAATTGAAGTTAATGTAGAAAAAAAGCTTGGTTTTAAATCTAAATCAGACATTGAAGAATTTGGTGTAGAAAACTTCTGTAAAGAATGTAATAAAGAAACTGCATCAAATATCGATGAAGTAAAAAAAGTAACTGATATGATGGGACAATTTATTGATTGTGATCATCCATATGTAACATGCGATAATGAATACATTGAGTCAGAATGGTGGATAATCAAAGAAATGGATAAAAAAGGTCTTATCTATCATGGAAATAAAGTTTTACCATACTGTCCAAGATGTGGTACTGAATTAAGTTCAAATGAAGTAGCTCAAGGCTATCAAGAAGATTCAGTAAATACAGTTATCGTTCCATTTAAGAAAAAAGATGAAGATGTATATTTCTTAGTTTGGACAACAACACCATGGACATTAATGGCAAACTTAGCACTATGTGTAAATCCAGACTTAACTTATGTAAAAGTTGACTCTCAAGGTTATAAATTTATAGTAGCAGAAAGTTTAAAAGACAAGGTTGTTGGAGAAGAAGCAGAAGTACTTGAAACATATAAAGGAACAGACTTAGTAGGGACTGAATATGAACAATTACTTCCATTTGTAAAAGTAGAAGGAAAAGCATTCCAAGTACTTGCAGACAATTATGTAACAGCAGAAGATGGTACAGGAATTGTACACATTGCTCCAGCTTATGGTGAAGACGATAACAGAGTATGTCGTGAAAATGGAATAACATTTGTAAATCCAGTGGGAAAAGATGGTTGCTACACAGAAGGTCCATGGAAAGGTCGCCTAGTAACAGATAAAGAACTTGAAATTGACATTATTAAATACTTAAAGAGTGAAGATAAATTATTTAAAAAGATTAAGTTAACACATGACTATCCACATTGTTGGAGATGTAAACAACCATTAATCTACTATGCAAAACCAGCTTGGTATGTAAAAACAACCGCATATAAAGATAAAATTATTGAAGCAAACAAAAAAGTAAACTGGTTCCCAGAATTCGTTGGAACAAAACGTTTTGCTAACTGGCTAGAAAACATGGTTGATTGGGGAATTTCAAGAAATAGATATTGGGGTTGTCCAATGCCAATTTGGGAATGTTCTTGTGGACATCGTGAAGTAATAGGTTCACTTGAAGAATTACAAGAGAAATTGGTAGAAGATATCGATGTAAAAAAAGTAGAATTACACAGACCATATGTTGACGATTTACATTTAGAATGTCCAGAATGTCATAAAGAAATGACACGTATAAAAGATGTGTTAGATGTTTGGTTTGATAGTGGTTCTATGCCTTATGCACAATGGCATTATCCATTTGAAAATAAAGATAAATTTAAAGATCAATTTCCAGCAGATTTCATTGCTGAAGGCGTAGACCAAACAAGAGGTTGGTTCTATGTATTACTTGTAATTTCAACAATAATCTCAGGAGAATCAAGCTTTAAAAATGTTGTTGTAAATGACATGATGTTAGATGAACATGGAAAGAAAATGTCTAAGTCAGTTGGAAATATAATCGACCCAATTCAAATAATGAAAGAGTACGGTGCAGATACAATAAGATTCTATATGGCATACGTATCTCCTGTATGGACTCCATTAAGATTTAGTGTAACAGGAGTAAAAGAAGTATATTCTAAATACACATCAACTATGAAGAACTTATACTCATTCTTTGAAATGTATGCAAATGCAGATAACATCGACCCAAGAGAATACTACATCGATGTAGAAGATAGAGAACTAATTGATAAATGGTTAATTTCTAAATTAAATAAACTAGTTAAAAATGTAAGAGATGCATATGAAGAATATGATTTAAATAAAGTTGCTAAATTAATAGTACCATTCTTAAATGATGACTTCTCAAACTGGTATATTAGAAGTAATAGAAGAAGATTCTGGGACTCAGAACTTACAGAAAGCAAGAAAGCAGTATATCTAACAACTTATGAGACACTACTTACTTTATGTAAATTATGTGCACCACTTACACCATTCTTAACAGAAGAAATCTATACAAAACTTACAAATGAGGAATCAGTTCATTTAAGTACTTTCCCAATTCCTAATATAGAACTTGTAAATGAAGGTGCAGAACAAAGAATGGACTTAGTAAGAGATGTATGTTCACTAGGTAGATTTGCAAGAGAAGAAGTAAATATCAAAGTACGTCAACCAATAAGTAAATTAATGTTACCAAAGAGTGATGAAATAATTATTGGAGACTTATTACCAGTAATTAAAGAAGAATTAAATGTAAAAGAAGTAGAATTCAAAGAAGATATGACTGAATACTTAGAATATGTTGTAAAACCAAACTTTAAAGTATTAGGAAAAGAATTAGGTCCAAAAATAAAAGAATTACAGGAACTAATTTCAAAATTAACAAGTAATGAAATAAGTGAAATTTCAGAAAAAGGGCTTACAGTAAAACTTGCTGGAGAAGACTTTGAATTAAATAATGAAAATACTCTAATTTCTATTAAACAAAAAGAAGGATATGCATCAACTAGTAACAATAGAACAATAGTAGTATTAGACACTGAACTTACAGATGACTTAATTTTAGAAGGACTTGCTCGTGAATTTGTAAGAAAAGTACAATCATTAAGAAAAGATGCCGACTTCGTAATAACAGATCATATTAAAGTATATTATAATGGAACTGATAAAGTAGAAAGAATGCTAAAAGATTATCGTGACTATGTCATGGGAGAAGTTTTAGGTGATGAATTAATAAAAGATATTAGCCTAAAAGATAAATATGATTTAAATGATGAAGAAGCATATATTAAAGTTGAAAGAGTTTAACTCTTTCTTTTTTTTGAACTTTATTGTAGAATAAAGACTGGTTGGTGAAATATGGAAATTAATTTAGAAAAACTTGAAGAGATATATGGAAAAAGTCTAGTCAAGGAAATGCATGATGATATAGAAAATTTAATAGAAAACATGAAATATTTAGATAAACTAGAATTTGATGATATATATGACATAATAGAAATAAATCCATATTTATTTTTAATTGATAATAATGAATTTATAAAAAGAATAAATAATTTAATAACTTCTCTAGGTATAGAATATTTACAAATACTTGCAGAAGATACTAGTTACTGGGGGAACATTGAATGTTAGTAGACAAAAAACTAATTGATGAAGAATTAGATAAATATAAATTAAAATTTAATCGTAAAAAAAGAAACAGAATAGAAGAGTCGGCAAACTATGAAGAACTAGGAAAAATACTTAATTTTTTAATAAATAATTTACATATAAGTAAAAGAAGTATAGAAAAATGTCCAAGTATTTTATATAGAAAAATAAGTTCTATAAGAAATAATTATTTATTTTTAGAAGATAAAAAAATATATAATTATAATGTAGAAACATGTCTACATATCTTATCAGTTAATGAAAAAGATTTAGTAGATACATATAATTATGTAGAAAAAGAATTTGGTTATGATTTAATAAATAAAAATACAACTATTTTAAAGATAAAAAGAGACTACATAAAAAATATAAATGAAACTTATGGAAAATATGTAGATAAAGAAACACTTCTTGGTATTTGTATTTGTTCACGAAACCTTAAAGAAATAGGAGAAATTATCAATATATGTACTCTAAAAAATGTAAAAATAACAAGTTCAATATTTAAACAACCACCAGAAGAAGTAACAAAAATAATAGATACAGCAAGAAACTATAATTTGGAAATAACTGGTTCAATGTTCCATCAAAAAGCAAATAATCTAAGTAAAATTGTTGAGTATTGCAAAAAACTATCTATTGAACCAATTAGTAGTATGTTTACATGCTCATTTGAATCAATAAAAGAAATAATTGATAATTGTGTAGAAAATGGCATAGAACTAAAAGGAACTTATTTTAGAAGTAAAATAAGTAGTTTAGATAAAATAGTAGAAATATGTGAAGACAACGGAATAACACCATCTATAAGTATATTTAAAACAACTCCATTTGAATTAGAAAGAATATTAGAAGTTTGTAATAGAAAAAAAATAAATTTATCTGAGTCAATGTTTGGTAAGAGTTATAAGGAAGTAGAAAGAATAATTGAACTATGTCATGACAATAACATATATGAAATAACAGGTAGCCACTTTAAAAAAAGCAGGGATGAACTCGTTGATATATTTAAAGTATGTGATAAATATAATATTCCAAAAGAAGGAATCGTATTATATAGAAATGCTCAAGAAATAGAAGATATTTATCTTTTCTGCAAAGAAAGAAAATTACATCTATATAATACAATGTTTAATAGAACACTACGAGAAATAGATGATATAATAAAACTAGCAAATAAAAGAAAAATAAAGTTGTCGGGTGAACTATTTATAAGAAAGTCCTATGAGACTGATAAATTAATTACTCTTTTAAAAAGAAAAAATGTCCCATTCACACCAATAGTCTTAGAAAGAACATATGATGAAGCAAAGAAAATAATTGAATATGTTCAAAATAAAGAAATAAAAGTAGCAGCTAATATGTTTAAAAGAACATATGATGAAGTAAAAGAAATAGTAAGAATTTGTGAAGATAATAATTTAGAAATAACAGGCTCTTACTTTCAAAGAAAGCCTGCAGAACTACAAGATATAATCGATTATTGTACTGATACAAAGAAAGAAATAAACCCATCAATGCTTTTTAGAACATATGATGAGATAGAAAAAATAGATGACTTATGTAGAGATAAAAATATAAAACTATATCCAACAATGTATAAAAGACCTCCTGAAGAAGTAGAAAACATAATTGATTTAGCAACTTCTCATGGATTAGAAGTAAAGGGAAGTTTCTTTAGAAAAAATGATGATAAGTTTGTAAAAATTATGGAAAAATGTGATGAATTAGGAATAAAGCCAAGCGGTTCAATATTTAAAAGAACACCAAAAGAAATAGAAGACATATATAATATTTATAAAGATTTATTAAATAGAAAGCCAGACCAAAATGCCTATAATAAGAAACCACAAGAAGTACTAAAAATATTAAAATTATGTATAAAAAATAATATAAAAATAACAGGAACATTATATAGAAAAACAAGTGAAGAATTAGAAAGCACTATAAACTATATAAAACAGTACTATAGCGATGAATATTTAACACCTCAAATAATAATTTATGATAAAAATCATATCGAAAAAATATTTAATTATTTATCTGGTAAAAAAATTCTTCACACAATTATTAAAAGTTCTGGTATACTTAGATTAACACTAGAAGAATTGATAGATAGAGAAATATACATAAGGATGATAAATCAAGACTTGGTAGTTGGAGATACTTTTAATCCAGTAATGGGTTGGAGTAAAAAAGAATATGAAAAACGAAAAAAAGAACTAAATAAGAATAAATAGGTGTGATATGACTGAAGAACAAATGGAATTAAAGAAAAAGATATTAATAGGACTAGGTATATTTTTACTATTCTTTATACCATCATTAATAACTATAATAAATAAATTTAATTATAAAGAATCAAATATACTTAATAGAATTTCTAAAGAAGAATCCTTCTTAATTGTTGTTAAAGATAAAGATACAGAGATGACTAGGAATATTGAGTCATATTTGAAAAATAAGAATTATGTTTATGAAGACCTTGATTCAACAGACGAAGCAAGGTATAAAAAGGTACTATACAAATTAGATATTTCAAGTGATGATATAGAAGAGCCTACAATAATATATGTATCTGAAGGAAAAATATACTCATCACTTGTAAATGTTGAAGATATGGAAAATTTTGAAACTTATATTAGTAATTTAGAGAATAGTTGGAGTTGATTTATTTGAAAAGAAAAGTTGCTTTAGTAACAGGTAGTAATAGAGGAATTGGTAAAAGTTGTATTGAAGACTTTGCAAGAGCAGGAGTTAATGTTGTTATAAATTATTGTCATCATGAAGACGAAGCAGAAGAATTAGAAAAGTATATCAAAGAAAATTATGATGTAGAAGTACTAACAATAAAATGCGATATATCAAAAGAAGAAGAAGTGGAACAGATGGTAGATGAAATTATAGAAGTATTCGGTGGTATAGATATTTTAGTTAATAATGCAAGTGTAGCAAGAGACAGTCTTCTAATGGATAAGAATATAAAAGAATTTAAAAGAGTATTAGATGTAAACCTAATTGGAACATATTTAGTAAGTAAATATGTAGGAAAAGTGATGTTAGACCAAAAATATGGTAAAATAATAAATGTATCATCAACAAATGCTATAGATACATATTACCCAGAAAGTTGTGATTATGATGCATCAAAAGCAGGTGTTATTTCTCTAACACATAACTTTGCAAGAGAACTAGCACCAAATATAACAGTAAATTGTATTTGTCCAGGATGGGTCAAAACTCCAATGAATAAAGATTTAAGTATTGAACAAATTACTGAAGAAAATAAAAAAATCTTACTTGGAAGATTTGCAGAACCTGAAGAAATAAGTAAAGTGATTATGTTTCTAGCGAGTACAAAATCAAGTTATATAAATGATTCAATAATTAGAGTTGATGGAGGAAAATATAATAATTAGAAAGAAGTGAGAAAGTGTATAGCGAGTTAGGAATAAGTGAAAAGACATTAAAACTTGTAAATGAAGCAGAAAAAGACTGCTACGAATTATTTCAAAAAATTGATGAATTATCTTGCATTAATAGTTTAAAAGTATTAAATGCTTTTCATAAAAATAATGTTTCAGAATCATGCTTTAATGAAACAACAGGATATGGTTATGGTGACTATGGAAGAGAAATAATTGAAAAAGTATTTAAAGACGTTTTAGGTGCAGAAGATGCTTTAGTAAGAAATCAATTTATATCTGGTTCTCATGCTTTAAACGTTTGTTTCTTTGCACTACTAAGACCAAATGATTTACTTCTAAGTATTAGTGGTAAACCATATGATACACTAGACGAAGTAATAGGAATAAAAGAAAATAGTAGTTCTCTTCAAAGTTTTGGAGTAAAATATAGTCAAATAGAATTAGTAAATGATGATTTTGATTATAAAAAAATAGAAGAATTTCTAAAAAATAATAAAGTAAAAGTAATTGAGATTCAAAGAAGTAAAGGTTATTCTACAAGAAAAAGTATTGGAATAGACAAAGTAGAAAAAGTGATTAAATTAATAAAAAGTATAGATGAAAATATAATTGTAATGGTAGATAATTGTTATTGCGAATTTGTAAGTGAAAAAGAACCAACGGCAGTAGGCGCAGATATAATGGTAGGTTCTCTTATAAAGAACTTAGGCGGAGGAATTGCTCCAAATGGTGCCTATATCGCTGGAAGACATGATTTAGTAGAATTAGCAGGAGAAAGACTAACTCTACCAGGAGAAGGAAGAGAAGTAGGACCAAGCTTAGGAATTAATAGAAAAATTCTTCAAGGAATATATATGGCACCAAGCGTAGTTGCATCTGCTCTAAAAACAGCAACACTTGCAAGTAGAGTACTTGAAAAATTAGGCTATGATGTAGAACCTAAGTATACAGATGATAGAGCAGACATCGTTCAAAATATTATCTTTAGAGATAAAGATAAACTAATTGAATTTACCAGAGGAATTCAAGAAGGTTCAGCAATTGATGCAAATGCAGTTGTAGAACCTGTTGAAACGCCTGGATATATAGATAAAATAGTAATGGCAAGTGGTTCATTTACCCAAGGATCATCAATTGAATTATCATGTGATGGACCAGTAAGAGCCCCATATATTGCCTATATGCAAGGAGCTTTAACGTATCCCTATGGTAAATTAGGATTAATGAAAGCAGTAGAAAGGATTAAGAGTGAGTAGTATGGATTATTCAACAGCAGGAGCAGGGGTTGCGGGTGGATTAATAGCAGGAATAATGATGTTTATGGTAGTTATCATTATTATTTACTTAGTAATAGCAATATTAAAACTAATTGGTACATGGAAAATGCTTACAAAAGCAGGAGAAAGTGGTTGGAAAAGTTTAATTCCATTTTATAATCAATGGACATTATGCAAAGTTGCAGGAATAAGCCCATATTGGGTATTAGAAATAATTGTTGTTTCTATGATAAATAGTGTCCTAAATGGAATATTAGGAAGTAATGTAATTAGTGTTATTTTAAGTTTAATAGTATATGCAAATACAATCTATTTTTGGGTAATACTATCAATTAGTTTAGCAAAAAGTTTTGGGAAAGATACAGGCTTTGGAGTAGCAACAGTTTTCTTCTCATTTATAACATATCCAATGATGGGTATGGGAAGTGCAACATATGCTGGACCAACTCCAATAAATGACCCAGTTATGAAATTTATCTTGGACACATTAAATATTAAAGATGATGGAACTGGAAAAAATCAAAATAATGGACAAGTAAATCAGACTAATATGAATATGAATACACAACAAGCATCACAACAACCAAACTTTAATCAACAAATGAATAACCAAAATATGCAACAATCAAATTTCCAACAAGGAACAAATCAAGTAAATGTACAACCTCAACAAAATAGTTTCTGTCCAAACTGTGGAGGAAAGGTGTCCCAAGGAGATATGTTCTGTCAAAATTGTGGAACAAAAGTAAATTAAATTGAAAGATTAGAATAATTAGATTAGAATATTTTGAATATTCTAATCTTTTTTTCATAGTATTAAGTGAATGGAGGAATCAATAAATGATTAATAAAAATAATTTATGGTTCTTAACTCTCTTTAGTTTAATACTAATTCTAGGAGTTTATTATGTGACCTTACCAAGCGATGTCCTAGATAAAATTAAAATAAAAGACAAAGTAGAAGAACCAGTAGTAAAAGAAGAAGAAAATCCATTAACTGCTCTTAGAGTAAGTTTAGAAGAAACAAGAAAAACATCAAAAGAAAAATTAGAAAAAGAACTAACTAAAACAGAAATAACAACAACAGAAAAAAATAATATTTATGAGCAATTAAAATATTTAAATGAAATACAAAGTAAAGAAGAAAAATTAGAAAAAGAAATAAAAAAACAACTAAATATAAATTGCTTTACTAAAATAGATAATAAAGATATAGAAGTAATATGTATCTCAAAAGAGCAAAATAAACGTCTTGCGAATAACATAATGCGTCTAATACAAGAAAACGATACAAATAAATTAAATATAACTGTAAAGTTTCAAAAAAAATAACCCACACTTAATACTTAATAGAACATAAAATATTCTAGGTGATAAAATGAATATAATTTTAACTCCTAGAGAAAAAGAAATATTTAATTTATTAATAGAAAATAATACAACAAAAGAAATATCTAATAAATTAAATATAAGTGAAAAAACAGTAAGAAATCATATTTCTAATGTTATGCAAAAACTAGGAGTAAAGGGAAGAGCAGCAGCAGTCATAGAATTATTAAAACTCCAAGAAATAACTATTTAAACGTACTTTTTTAGTACGTTTTTTCATACAATTAATTAGGTGATATAATGCGTACAAAAATACTAAGAAAAATATTTAATACTACAATAACAATGTTTGTAATACTAACAGTATTTACAATAACTACATATGAAAAAAATAATACATTAAGAACAAATGTAGAAATAAAAAATATATCTAATATCACAACAAATGAGGTGTATTTGAAAAATGAAGATAACTATCTAGTAAAGACAAATATTTTTCTAGAGAACGGGAAAAATATAATTCCAAATCTTATTAATTATCTAACTATCACAAATAAAAAAACACCAGTTGGACTAAACTCTTATATTCCAAAAAATACTAAATTATTAAGTTATAAACAAAACAATGATTTAGTAACTCTTAATTTTTCTAAAGAATTCTTAAGTGATGAGAAAAACAAACAATTAATAATAACAGGAGTAGTCTATTCTCTACTTGAACAAAAAGATATAAAAAATGTAAAAATAGAAGTAGAAGAAATTCCACTATCCGGATATAATGAAATATTAAATAAAAATATTGGAATAAATAATAAATATTTATTTAATACAAGATATGATATTAATAAAGTCGTAGTTTATTATATAGATAAAATTTCTAATGAAAATTATTATGTTCCAGTAACAAAGTATTTAAATGATAAAAGAGAAAAAATAGAAATAATAGTGGATGAATTAAAAAAGACGGAAAATAATTTAGTAAGTTATTTAAATGAAAATACTAAATTAATAAATTATAGAGAAGAAGCAAATGTCTTATTTTTAAATTTTAATGAATATTTATTAGATGAAAATAAAGAAATATCTAAAGAAATTTTAAATACAATCGCATATTCTGTATTTGATAATTATGATGTGAATGTTGTATATTTTGAGACAAATTCTAAAAAAATTGATTTTATTACAAAAAAATAAGTAGAAAAATTAAAAAAGTACTTGTTTTACAAGTACTTTTATTGTATAATCATAGATGTCAGTTGGAAATGTCTTGGTAGCTCAGCTGGATAGAGCAATCGCCTTCTAAGCGATCGGTCAGGCGTTCGAGTCGCCTCCAGGACACCATTTTGATATTACAATCACTTCGGTGATTGTTTTTTTGTAAATAAAAAAAATAATTTACTAAAATAAATAAATAATTAAAAAAACATGATATACTAAAACAAGAATAGGGGTTGATTAGATGCTTAGAATGGAGTCAACAACAATATTGTTTTTCTTAGCAGCACTACCAGTAATATTAATTTTAATGTATATATATAACAAAGATAAAACAAAAGAACCATTTGGTCTATTAATAAAATTTTTTGGTCTTGGGATATTATCTTGTTTTTTAGTACTTTTAGTATCATTTGGTCTTGAAAAATTTTTACCATTTATGAATCACACGAATCAAAGTTCATTTACGGATACAATATTATATTGTTTTATAGGAGTTGCCTTAGTAGAAGAAGTGTGTAAATGGATTATGGTATATCTATCGGGATACAATAATAAAGAGTTTGATGAAGTATATGATATTGTAGTTTATTCAGTATTTGTTTCCCTAGGATTTGCTTTTTTTGAAAATATCGTTTACGTCTTTGGAAATATGGACTTTCTAACCGCAATATTACGTGCAGTCTCAGCAGTACCAGGACATGCGTGTGATGCAATATTTATGGGTTACTATTTAAGTGTTGCTAAGATTTGCTTAACTAGAAATAGTAAAAAATTAGAGAGAAAAAATATATTTTTGAGTATCGCAATACCTGCACTTCTTCATGGAATATATGATTTTTGCTTGATGTCTGGATGTGATATTTTCGTTTTTGTATTTCTAATTTTTGTAGTAATTCTTTATAAATTATCCATAAGTAAATTAAATGAGATTGCCCTTGCTAATAAAAAAATAAAAGATGACACAGCATTTTGTTCAAATTGTGGTGCAAGAGTAGAAGGACAATTTTGCGAAAGATGTGGTAAACCGAGAGACTAGAAACAAGCAATGCTTGTTTTTTTTTCTCTTCCAAGATATAATGAAGAAGACGGAGATGAGGAAATGAAAATATGTCTTTATACAGAGGGTGAGAAACTATTCTCAAAAAGCGGTTTAGGAAAAGCAATTCGACATCAAGAAAAAGCACTTGAAAGTGTAGGTGTATCATACACAACAAATATAAAAGATGATTATGATATTTTACATGTTAACTTTTATGGACCAAATTCTTTTGCCCTTGCTAAAATGGCAAAGAAACATGGGAAAAAAATAGTTTATCATGCACATTCAACTGAAGAAGATTTTAAGAATGGATTTATTTTTTGCAAACAAATTTCTCCTGCTTTTAAGAAATGGCTAATAAAATGTTATTCATTAGGAGATGTCATCATTACGCCAACCCCATATTCTAAAAGATTATTAGAAGGATATGGAATAAAGAAAAAAATATACGCTATTTCAAATGGAATTGAATTAGAAAAGTTTAAATGTGATAAATCACAAAGAAAAACCTTTAGAAAAAGATATAATTTCAAAGAAGATGACAAAGTAATAATAGGTATAGGATTATATATAGAAAGAAAAGGAATAGTAGACTTTGTAGAACTTGCAAAAAGACTAAAAGATTATAAATTTATTTGGTTTGGTTATAGTCCACTATCTGCCGCAACAAAAGAAGTAAGAGAAGCAGTTAATACAAAACTTGATAATCTTACATTTGCAGGTTATGTAGAACAAGAGAAAATAATAGAAGCAATGAATGGCTGCGATTTATATATTTTCCCAACGTTTGAAGAAACAGAAGGAATACCAATAATTGAAGCTTGTGCTTGTAAAACAAAAGCTCTAATCAGGGATATTCCAATATTTGAAGATTGGTTAGAAGACGGAGTAAATGTTTATAAGGCAAAAGATATAGATGAATTTGAAGAAAAAATAGTAAAAATTGTTAATAATGAATTACCTGATTTAACAGAAGAAGCCTACAAAGTAGCAGAAGAAAGAGATATAAAAACAATAGGTAAAAAATTAAAAAAAGTATACGAAAGTGTACTAGAAGAAGATTAACAAAAAAACAAATTAAAAGATAGAAAAGTAATTCTATCTTTTTTGTTTAATAAAATAAAAAACTTTGCTATACTTAATATAAGATAGGAAGGTATAAAAAATGAATTCAGAATTATTTGAAATGAACAAATTTAATGTTTTAGAAGATGAAAATTACTATTATGTATATAGAGCACTAAATAAAGCAGATCACGCGGATGCTCTTAATCATTTTTATGAAACAAAACAAGATATAGAAAGAATTAGAACAGATAGAGAAAGATATGAAGAAGAACATGGAAAAGCAAAATATGATAAAGAATCAGAAATTTCTCTAGAAGAAATATATGATCATATAAAAATCCATTATCTTAAAGAAACAAATTGTATATCGCTAAGTACAAATGCCAATGTTTCTCTGGATTATGGTTCAGGTTATTTTGATGAATATGCTGTAATAAAAGTTCCAAAAACAGGAGACCAAGATTTAGTTTATGCAGGAGACTATATGCTTTTTGAAATATATTTAAAAATTGAAGAAGCATTACAAGAAAAAAATATTGATAAAAGTATATTAGATATAATTAATAAAATAGATGATATGGAAAATAACAATGATATAGTTAATATAATATCAATATTATGTAAAGATAGAAGCTTTGAAAAAAATATTATGTCAAGATTTCAAAATAAACAATATTTTACTCCAAATCAGCAATTAGAATATAATAAATTAATCGCTAAATTAACAATTTTAGAAGTAACTGGAATTATGCCAAGTATTATTTCTGAAAATGAAACAAATCAGTCCTTATTAGCAACAATAGGAGGAGCATTTTCATCAGGAGAAGTAATTCATTATAAAGACATACCAAGAGATAAATTTCAATACGCTTCTAAAAGAATGATGAACTTATTTGCCATTATTCAACAATTAAAAGAAAAACATCCAGATAATGAAGATGTAAAAAATCTTGAATCAAAAGTACTTGAAATGTTTAATAAAGGCTATGATATAAAAAATATAAATAATAAAATTGTTTTTACTAATGGAACAGATACCATAGATTGTCATATTGATTCTAAAACATCACCAATTTTTTATAAAAAGAAATTAGATAATAACTTACTTACAATTGAAGAAGTATACAATATTACAGGAGGATCAATAAACTATACTCAAGCAAAAATTATAATAGAATTTTGTTATTATTTAGCTCAAGCAAGAAGAGAAGCATATGATTATTCTGACATTATCACATCAATTACAGGAAATACTAATTTATCAGAGATGATAATAAATGAAACAGTTCCAATAAATAATAAAATAATTGATAGAATTAACAATAATGGTTATAAAATATGTGAATCAGTTAATTTAGGAATAGAAGACAAATATGCTAATTTCTACTCATCAAGTAATCAAAAAAAACTAATTGATTTATTATTCAACTTTGATGATGCAGAACTTGATAAACTATTAACAGATGGAGGAATTACTCTAAGTTATAGCATAATAAATAATATTCAAAAAAATAATCCTACAAATAAAAATGAGTATTATGCAACATCTATAATTGATACTATTGATTTTGATAAAATTTATAAAAATACAATTTCAAAAGAAAAAGTAGCAGAAGAAAAAGAAAAATTATCAAAGTCACTAGGAGAATATGATATAAGTAGACTTTATCAAGCATTTAAAAACTTAGATTTATCTCATGAAGCAATTTCATATTATATATTTAATTTATTTTTAGAAAAGAAATTTAAAGGAAAAACTTTTGAAGAAATATGCAATATGTCTGATATCGATAAATTTATAGATGAAAATAAAGCAGTTTTCAATGTAGATGTAAATAAACTAACATTAAATAAATATTTAGGTATATTTGAAGATATGAATTATGTTGAAAACTCTAATATTATTTTAAGAGATTATCAACAAAGAATTAAAAATGAAGTTGATGGAATATATTCAAATGATAGAAGATTTGCTGGTGTAGTTTTACCAACAGGTGGAGGAAAGTCATTTATTGCTATGGCAGAAATGCTAGAAAGAAAAGACCAAAAAATAATATATTTAGCACCAAGAGTAGGAATTCTTAGAAATTTTAAGAAAAATATTGTTGAATATGTAGCAGGATTAGACCCAGAAGGATTATCTGATAAAGAACTTGATGCTATAGTTAAGGACTGCTTTCCATATCTTGAATTAATTTGCTATCAAAGCCTAACTTCAACAGATGAAGAAAAAATAGCATCTTTAAATGCTGACTTTATAATAATGGATGAAATACATCATATTGGAGGAAAAAGTTGGAATAAATGTATAAAGAAACTTCTAGATAACAATCCAAATTCACAAGTACTAGGTATATCAGCAACTCCAGAAAGAGATGAATACGAAGAATTAGAAGGCGAAGATTATTTTGATATGCATAATGGTGATATGATGAAGGCTATGGCCGCATATTTAGATAATTATACACCTACAGAATTAATGCAAAAAAGATATCTTGCCTGTGATATGAATGTAATAGATGCCATACAAGAAGGATATGTTGTCTGTCCAAATATAGTATCATATGATTATTATCTAGATACAACGGACGAATATAATAAAACTTTATCTTTATTTAAAGGCTTAAAAGACCCTCATGCTAAAGCAGAGGCAAGACAAGAAATAGAGAAAATGTTATCAGCTGTAAATTCTTCTAAATTAGAAGGCGAAAATGAAATTATAGAAAAATATTTAACTGTAAAAGACGGAAAATACATTTTATTTCTTCCACGAAAACCAAGAGATTATGAAGGAACAACAGATGATTATTTTGAAGAAATGATAGATAACTTTAAAACAACAATTAACAATATAGATAAAGAACCACATATTGAATACATTCATAGTGGACAAAGTAAACTAACAACAGAAGAAGCAATGCAAAGATTCGAAACAGATAATAGTGACCATATGAAAATCCTAGTAGCAGTTGATATGTTAAATGAAGGTGTTCACTTACCAAATTTAAATGGTAGTTTCAACCAAAGAAAAATAGATGGAAACCATTTAATATTATCACTTCAACATTTAGGAAGAGTAATTTATGCATTAGATCCTAATAAAGAATTAACAGAAAGTGATATTCCTGTAGTTTTTGATAAATACAATAACTATATGAATCTTGATTTTGATAGATTAGTAAATAAAAAAACTATAACATCTGATTTAGAAAAATTAAAAGGTGCTATTTTCTGGATTGATAAATATGGAACAATTCCAAATGCAGAAAGTGCTAATAGTCAAGAAGTAAGAAAGGCAGTAACCCTTCTTAAGATTAGACAAAAATATTCGAAATATAGAAATGATAATTTAGATGAACATCAGTTAAATGATTATGAAAAATACAATGTTGAAGAGATACTAAAAATATGTAATGAATATGATGTATGGAACATGAATCTAGGCACAATTACAAATGAAAGAATAAGAAAAATTGATAGAGTAAATATATTTAATGTCAGCGCTAATCAACAAACATTCCTAGAAGCTTGTAAGAAAGTTAAAGGAATTGCCGGACCAACGTCACTAAGAATGTGTGATAGAATTGAACTATACATGAAAATAGCGGATATTTTAACAGAAAACGGAGTTATTTTATCACCGAAGACAATAAATGCCAACATGACTATAAATAGTTTATTAGGAAATCTTGATGAATCTATAATAGAAGATATAAAATACGAACTATCAAATTTAGGTTATGATACAGATTATCCAATTTACTTGGAATATGTATTTGTAAGAGACTGTTTTCATCAAGGTAAGTCATTATTTGCTGGATATGATTACAATCTTGAGGATATAACAAATCTAAGAAAATTTGGTATTTTATATAATAAAACGAGAAATGAATATATTAATGAAAAAGGATTTATCATTAATGGTCCAAAAAAACTATTAAGAAAGAATATTTGGACTGGTACATATTATGACAAAAATAATTGTAACATTGAAGGATATGATCAATATGGTTTTAATCAAAAAACAAAAGTAAATATTTATACAAATAACTACTATGATCAATATGGATTTAATATCGATCATATAAATATTTACACAAATACACCTTATGATAATCATGGATTTAATATTGACCATATTCATAAAGATACTAATACAGAATACGATGAGCGTGGATTTAATATTGATTGTCTATATATAGAATATGATGCTACAACAGATAGTTATATTCAAACAAATGATCCTTATGATGAAGATGGTTATGATATTGATGGTTATAACAGAAGAAATTTTGATAGAAACAATATTCATAGAGTAACTGGTCTACCATATGATGAATTATTTTTCGATAAAGATGGATTCTATTGGGAACTAAAAAATAGTCAAAGAGTAAAAACTAACCGAAGATATAATGAAAAGATGTTTGACAGAGATGGTTACATATATGAAATAGACGAACGAGGAAAAGCAAAAAGAAAAGGAAGAATATATGATAGCTATGGTTTCAAAATGGACGGTACACATCATATAACGCAAACTAAAATTGACCCAAATGGATATGATGCTACTGGTATTTGGTATAAAAAAGTAGGTAATAGATATGAATCGACTGGTTCTATATTCAATGATAAAGGATGGACGAGAGATAATCTAACAACAAGACATAACGCATATGGTTTAACTGTAGATGAGCAAGGAAATCTAATACTTGATAAAGTAGACGACCATGGCTTTGATTTTAAAGGAAGATATCATTATCCTGTAGATGCAGTAGATAATGATGGTTTTAAAACTATTCATAGAGGATATATTGAATATTCAAATAGGATAATGAGTAGAGGAAAAATTCATGGAATGTATCATGATATTCATGGCTTTAATAGAGAAGGAATTTCAAAAGATACTGGAACATTCTTAAATCAATATAACTTTGATAGAAATGGCTATTGGTGGAAAAAGGACGAAAATGGTGAATTAGTTAATACATATTCATATGTTTCAGATGATGGCTGGACAATAGATAAAAAAAGAATAGTAAATATTGATGGAAAAGAAATTTATACAAAATTAGATGAACGTGGCTTTAGCATAGACCACTATTATAGACCATCTACATCTGCTCCAAAAAGATTATATGATAACCATGGCTTTGATTATCAAAAAGTTAATTATTTTACAGGAACACATTTAAACTCAGAAAACTTTGATGCTGACGGTTTTTGGTGGAAAAAAGATGAAAATAATAATTTAGTAAAAACAGATTCTAAAATAAACGATGAAGGTTGGAATATCGACCATGTAAATGAAAAAACAGGCCGAATTGTAGATGAGCATGGCTTTGACTCACTTCATTTATATAGGTATAGACAAACAGGAAAGAATAAACCACAAAAAATATCAGAATATGACCCACATGGCTTTGATTACAGAGGAATTCATAGAACAACAGGAAAAGTATATAATAAAAATCATTTTGATATTGATGGCTATTGGTATAGAAAAGAAGGAAAAGAATATGTAAAAACAGATTCTAAATATGATGAAGATGGACTAGATATAGATAGAAGAGATAAGAATGAGTTTACCAAAAATGGTTACTTTAAAAAGACTAGAAAAAAATACAATAGCGATGGTTTCATGAAAGATGAAGTACATAGTATTACTAATCAAAAATATGACTTATCAGGAAAAGATATAAATGGAGAAGTAGTAGCAGATGCTGATAAACAATTAATAAGAAGTATAAAAGAACAAATACAATTTGATAGTAGAAAATATATTGAAGACTTAATAGAAGAATATAATATAAGTGGTGATTATGATAGAATACTAGAGTCTTATGATGAATATTCAGATGAATTTGAAGTCGATGATGAAGAAATAAATTCATTTATTCAGTTTATGATGCTAAAAGCAATAAAGAAAGATGAAACTCTATATACAGAAGATGAATTATATGAATATTTAAAAGAAGCAGCAAAAGAATTAAAATTACAAAGAAAAAATGATGAGATAGAGGAAATGATGAAATATTATCATGAAGCAGAACAAACTTATGGAGGTAGAGAATCATATCCTGGAGATGATTTAATAACTCATCGTTAAATAAAAAAATACGTTCCAAAAAACGTATTTTTTCATCTTATCTATACTTATAAGTAGTAGATTTCTTTAGAGAAATATTAAGTAATATTCCAACAATTAACATATATGATAATAAACTAGATCCTCCATAAGATACAAAAGGCAATGTAATACCTGTAATTGGAAGTAAACCAACAGTCATACCAATATTTTGAATTTGTTGAAATATTAACATACCAAGAATCCCTGCAACAATAAATTTATCTGTATCTTGTATTTTTCTTCTAGTAAGCATAATTATATTTATATCTAAATAAAGAATTAGACCAAGAAGTACAATAACTCCTAATAGACCAAAATTAGATGAAAAAACTGCAAAGATAAAGTCAGTTGACGATTCTGGAAAATAAATCGGTGTATTATTATAACCATGTCCAAAAAAACCAGCTGAGCCAATCGCAACTAAAGCATTTTCAAGTTGTAACCCAGAACCTTCTTGCCAATTAAAAACTCTCTCAAAACGGTAGTAAAAAGAACTACCAAAAATCTTAATAAACAAATCTTCCTTAAAAAAGTAAAGTAAGAAAACACTCCCAAGTAGACAAAAAACAATTAAAAATGCAATTGCAAACCATCTAAGTTTAATACCACTAACAAACATCATAGAAATATAAATTACTAAATACATAAATACACACCCAGTATCAGGTTGTAAAAATGTAAGAATAGATGGAATTAAAACAACAATAAAGGTCTTTAATATAAATTGAAATTCTTCTTTCATAGTAGGATTATCATAATCATTTCTGAAATTATGAATTATAGTCGCTAAAATAAGCATTAAAAATATTTTCATAAATTCACTAGGTTGAATACTTCCAATACCAGGTATTACATACCAACATCTACTATTATTAATAGGTGTTGCAAACAACAATAGTCCAAGTAATAAAACATTACCAATAATATATAATATCCAAGTATGTCTATATAAATATTCATTTTTAAGTTTAATTAAAATAATTACTAAAATCCAACCTATACCATACCACATAGCTTGTTTAAAAGCTAAATTACCAAGAGTACTAGAAGTATAAGTTAAAGCACTATAAATTGTAAAAATACTTATTACAGATAAAAGAATAATTGGTATTAATATTCCGTAATTAACTTTATATTTAATACAAATTACCTCCTCCTTTAATATTATATCAAAAACTACGTATTTTTATTAACAAAATTCATAAAATATATAAAGGAGCAATTATGAAAAAATTACCAAGAATATATAAAAATCAGATGTCTAGTCCAAAAAATAATAATAAAAAATATTGTTATTTAGAAAGCAACAAAGAAATAGCAAAGAACATAACCATAGAAAATAAAGTTATAAATAAAGAAGTAGTAGATGAAAAAATAGAAAATACACTACAAAGTATATTTAAAAAAACAGGTTATCCATATAATATAAGAGTATATATAAAAACAAAAGATAAAGAATATGATACCTATTTGGTTGCTAGAACAAAAAGAAAAATAACTACTCTTGATAATGAAGTAATATATTTAGATGAAATAGAAGAGTTAAAGAAAATATCAAATTAAAGATATTTTTTTTAATATAAAAACTTCTCCAATTAGGAGAAGTCTAGAATCTAAATTAAGAACATAAGTCTATATAAGTATCACTAAGACATCTTATAGCACCACAACAACTTAAATCTAGTGTAACAAATTCATTAGTACTAGTATACTCATTAGTTGTAGTATTTAAATATAAAATTCTACATGTACAACAACAGTCATCACAGTTTTCAACTCTAAGTACATTGCTTGCAACTACTGCATTATTAACTGTTATATTAAAACTCCAAGGATTACCACTGCAGCAATTGTATAACATAATTGGACGAGTATTGTAACAAACACTAGTAGTAACAGGTCCTAGAAAAGGTTTATCACATCCTACATAATTATCACAATCGAAGTCTTGTTTTTGAAGTAATAATATTTTTTTTAGAATATCATAAATACAATTACAACACTTCTCATTAGAATTATTATTCATTTTATCCCTCCTTTCTAAAAGTTAAGAATGATATCTTCATAACACCTAATAGCACTAATACAATTAGTAGATATAGTAATAAATTCATTTAAAGAACTAAATGTCGAATTATTTAAACTAAGTAGAAGTAGGGTACAACAATTATTTTTAACACTCATTACTCTATAATATGTAGAATTATTAATTTCTAGTAATTCACCATTCTTTTTATAAATTTGTAGTACACGAGTATTGTAGTTGTTACTACATAAACGATTACAGTTATTAGTAGAATTATCTTGTAATAGACAAATGTATTTAAGTAAATTATTCATACAATTATTTTCATCCATAGTATCCACCTCTTATCAATATCTAATATAAATTATGTTATATTTACATTTTTGTTAATAATATTATCTATATAGTTTATGTAAGAAAATAAAAGTATATGTAAAAAAAGTTGTATAATTTTTTAAAATACTTGATAAAATCAAAAAAAAATAATAAAATGAATTTATAGGATATGGGTTCGGTACTCGTAGAATTGAACTATATTCTTAAAACATAATAGGAGGTGAAAAGAATATGTCAGTAATTCACGTAGATGAAGAAGCATTAAAAACATTAAAGAATGCTTTAGAAACAGCTGGACAAGAATACAAATCAAATTTAGCTAGATTAACTAATTTAATTGAAGAAATCACAAGTGGTGATATTCAAGGAGATCCAGCAAACGATTTATTAGCTAAATTCCAAGCAAAACAAGACACATTAAATAAGATTACACAAACAATCGAAGAAGCAGAAGGATACATGGGTCTACAAACTACTAAGTTTGGTACTATGATTGGTGACCTTAAATCTGGAATGCATTAATTTTTTAATAAATATAGAAAGGAGTAAATGGTATTATGAATATTACAATTAATCCAGGAGCAGCAACTGATGATGCATCTCAAATCGACAGCATTATTTCAACAATGCAAGATAATATGCAAACATTAGATACTGCATTTAAAAATACAATTCCATCAGGAATTCAAACAACTTGGTCAGAAACAGTAAGAGAAAACTGGGAAGGATATTATAGTGCTGATGTACCAGCAGCAATGGAAGATATGAAATTATCTGCAACAAACTTAAGATTAGCTGTTGAACAAGCATTATCATATGATCAAGAACAATAAAAAAAGAATACATTGCGAATGCAATGTATAGGAAGAAGAGAAATAGTTAATGTTATTTCTCTGTTTCTTATGCATTGCATGAGTATAAAGGGAGAGTGAAAAAAATGGTAGCACCAAAAACATACACTGGATATGATAAAGATGGAAAAGCTGTTGCAAATGCAACAGGAGTTGATGCTAACGAATATATTAATCCAGACGAAGTACAAACTGCTATTGATAAAGTTGGCACTGTTGCAGAAGAACAAATGAAGACAATATCATCTGCATTAAATGGGATATCAGGAGAAGCTGCAGATGCAGTAATTGTTCAAGGAACAAAAATGGATATGGTAATAGAAGAAGTAGCAAAGGCACTTGACTCTGTTGCTGGATCAATAAAAGATAGTTTAAGTGATATGTATACTCAAGCTGTAAAAGCACATGATACCCTTCAAAATCAGGCAAACGATGATGCATATAATGCTGTAGCATCAGCATCAGGTGTCGTAAGTGTAAGTTAGAAAGGAGTAATAATATGGGTTTTTTAAGTTGGTTAACAGGTAGAGATGAAAAAGAGTCAGATGTTTATGCAAATTATGATAAAGTTGACTCAGTAGTTCAAGAAATAAATTCCATAGGAACAAATCAAGTTGAAACAGCAAGAACTGAAATTAATGCTGCAATTACAGAACTTAATAATGTAAATGGAGTTGCACAATATGTTGGACAAGTTAATGCTGGTGGATATGATTCAGTATTTGAAAGTATTGCATCATCAATTTCTCAAATTGGTGAGCAATTACAAAACAAAGCTGATAGTATCAAAGAATATGAAGAATCAGCTTGGTATGAAAAACTAGGAAGTACATTTGCAATGACAGGAGCAAAGCTTGGTGAAGGAATTTTGAGTGTTGCAGAAGATATTGGTGATGGTGTTGTATCAATCGCAGGATGGATAGCACCAAAAGATAGTGTAGTAGAAAAAGCTTGTGAAAGTTTTGTTAAGAAAAATTGGTCACATGATGCATTTAATTTTTATTACAATAGTGATTTTGCAAAGAAGTCTACATTTACAGAAGATAGTGCAATAGCTGGAGGTTTAAAGATTGTAGGAAGTACAGCAGGATACTTAGCATTAGGAGGTATTGTATCTGGTGCAGCAGTACCATTAGCAAATTCTTCAAAAGGAGTTATAAAGGCTGCAGGTACTTTTTTAAATTCAACAACAAAAGTAAATACATTAACTGCTGCACTTTCTGGAATGGGTTCTGGAACAGAAGCAGGATTGCAATCAGGCTTATCAATGAATGAGGCAGCAGCAGGTGGTGCTAAACAGGCAGCAATACAGGGAACTCTTGCATATGCAGGTGGTAAATTGGGAGAAAAGGCAACAAAAAAACAGGTTGCAAAAGATTTTGAAGGTAAAAAGAGTACACAATGGGTAGGTAAAGATAAAGCAAAAGAAGAGATTCAAGCGAGTACAAAAATAACTGAATCTGGAAAGCAAAAACTAATGGATGAAATTGATAACATGTATGACAAATTGCCTAGTAACAAAAGAGTTATGCGAAGGGAAGTTGCAAATGAAGTTTTAAAAAGTAAAGATTTAAAATTAAATAATTTCCAAGGATATACAGATTCAATAACTCAAAATGCATACAAAAATGTTACAGAAAATGGTCTGTTACTTGGAACAGGAAAAACTCTTTTGAACGGAGTTTCTGCAGTAACTGTAAAGCCAGTAAAAGCATTTGGAAAAACTGTACAAAATGGATATCAGTCTGTAAAAACACAAGGATTACAAAAAAGTTTAACTGGAGGTATGAATAATATTAGACAGGGTATTACAAAAGGTGTAAATAATATAAAAACTATTCCAAAAAACGTTCCAAATATTGTAGAAAAGTCAGCAGGAGTTGTTGCAATTGGCACTAATGCTGCAATTTCAACAACAATAAAAGGTGATGCAGCAGCACAATTTAAAAAAACAAGTGCAGCAAGAACTATAGTAGGAACTCCAGATGATGGAACAATCCAAATCACAGCTGATGAACCAGAAAAAATCGAAAAAACTCCAAGTGTTGGCGGAAATAATGATAATACTGGTGGAAACACTGGTGGTGGAAACACTGGTGGTGGAAATACTGGCGGTGGAAACACTGGTGGTGGAAGTACTGGTGGCGGAAGTACTGGTGGAAATTATGAAGATAGTTCTGTACAATTTAGGAGCAATGTAGACAAAGATGCAGACAAGAAAGCAACAAATGATGATAAAAAGTCAGAAAAACCATCAAATACTACAACAAATGCTAATAAATCAGAAAAACCATCAAATACTACAACAGATGCTAATAAATCAGAAAAACCATCAAATACTACAACAGATGCCAATAAATCAGAAAAACCATCAAATACTACAACAAATACAGTTACAACACCATCAAGTACTAACACAGGAACGACAACCACTACAACAGGTGGAAGTACAACAGGCAGCGGAACATTCCATACTGGTGGCGGATACACAGGAACAGGTGGCTATACAGAAAATAATACGACACTACCAACAGATGCTACAACAGAAACAACAACATCTGGTTTAGATGATATAAAAGATACATTAACAGACGGAACTACATCAATAGAAGATGTTATAAAAGGAAGTAAATATACAAAGATTCCATCAACACCATCTCCTGTAACTACTTCACCATCAAGTGGTGGAGCAAGTGCAGTAATTCCAATTGCAGCAGGTCTTTCAGCAGCAGCTGCTGCTGGAATCGGAGCAAAAGCTTATATGGACAGGAAGAAAAACAATGATAATGGTGAAGATGAAGATGAATTTGATACAGATGAGTGGTCAGGTGATGATTCAGTAGACATTCAATATGACGATTCATCAGATAATGAAAATTATTTAGATGCAGATGATGATTATAGTTATCAAACAGAAGATAGTTCAGAAAAATACGATGCCAGATCAAGCGATGAACTAGCTGATCTACAATAATAAGGGAGGAATAATATGGAAAAGGAAGAAAAATTTTTACCAATCGGAACAGTTGTCCTACTTAAAGGTGGTAAAAAAGAATTAATGATTAATAGTTATTGTATTATGCCAAGTGGAGATGCATATGATAAGAATGGAAAAATAGATGTCAAAGGACAATTATTTGATTATGGAGCATGCTTTTATCCAGAAGGCATGGTAAAAAGTGATCAGCTATTTGCATTCAATCATGATCAGATACAAAGGATATGTTTTAAAGGCTATGAAACCGATAATCAAAAAGAATTATCAAAAGTATTAAATGGTGGATTAGAAGAATTAAGAAAACAATCACAAGAAAGCCAAGCATAGGCTTTCTTTTTTTTGAACAATTGACTAAAATAACTCAATAATCTATAATAATTATAGAATAATAAAGAGGTGGTGTAAAAATGTCTAAAGTAGATTGGATTACATGGAAAACTGATGTTACTGATATAATTAATCCAGAAAAAGTTATAGATAATGTGACAGACTCATATAATGAATTCAACTCTTATATGAATCCAGTAATATATGAAAATTTAAAATATGAAGTAATTAATGGAGGCCTTGATAAATCATCAATAAACATATTAGGCCACTCCCCAGCAAATGAAATGGCTCTAAATATTTTAAATAATATCGATGAAATAAAAAGTATTATAGAAAACTTAAAATTACAAATAGAAAATGCAACGGAAGAACAAAAGAAAATAGAAAAAAATCAGTTAGTAAATGCATTAGACACAAAAATAGAAGAAGAAAAACAAATATCAAAAGAACAGACAAATAGAATTATTAGAAGACTTGAAGAAAGAAAAGAAATAGTGAAGGCTATTTAGGAGAGTAATATGTCAAAAGGATATACAGGATGTATCGATTTAGAAAGAATATCTAATTCATTAGAAACGTTATCATCTATAGAAAATTGCATAAACAATACTGATTTAACTCAATATATTGAAGATATTGAAAAAATAATAAATGATATTAACTTTGAACATGGAAATTGTATTATCAATTACAAAGATTCCATAGACTCAATCTATAAAACTTTAGAAACCACAAAAAAAGAAATAACTAATTTAAAAGATTCACTTAATTTAACATTAGAAAAATTCTCAAATATTGAAGAGATAAAGGATACAGATATCAAAGATTTAACTAATCTTTATAAAGATACCTCAGCTAGTCAAAATATAAATCATTTGTTAAATACAAATATTAATCTAAAAATATCTAATAATATTTTAGAATTTAACAATAACATAGATGATTCAATAAAGAACTTTATGGTAAAAACTAATCTAAGTGACTATCCAGCAAATTATAAATCAGAAGAAGAGTGGCAACAAGATTTATTTAATAAATACGAAAATAGCAATATTAGTCAAGAAGAAAAAGAACAATTGGTAGAAAAAGATATGTCTATTTGGAGACAAGAGCAAACTGGTTCTAAAGTAACTGGACTAGCATCAAGTAGCATTGCTGAAAGACAATCTAATATAAGTGATTTATCAACAAGATATATGAATAAATATAATATGGAAAAAAATGATGCTGATACTCTTGCAAATTTAAAAGAAGAACTAAATTTCTTAAAAGAGCATAATGGGACAAGTTCTGAATTTAATTCAGTATCAAATAGACTTAGTGTTATTGAAAACAAATATAATATTAATTTGAGAAAGAATATGGCATCTTCTGTTGGAGATTCAGGAATATCATCGGTTTACTCTGAACAGTCAAATTCAAATATTACGACGATACCATATAATGGAACAGAACAGACACAAAGTTTAGAATCAAATACTCCATACAACACTGTACCAATTGGTCTTGGAATAGCTGCATCAGGAATTGCAGGAGCAATAGGAGCAGTTATAATAGATGACAAAAAAACTAAAAAGAAAAAAAGAAAACCGAATAGGGTATATAGTGATGATGGAGATATTGAATTAGAAGGGGAATATAGAGATAATTCTTTAGAAAATACATCATTTGCAAGTGAGACAAGAACACCGTTACAAGATTTAGATATAGATTATGCAGATAATCAAAGATATCGAGCATCTTCAAGAGATAAAGATAATCTTGATAAATTTTATGACGAAACAGATGACTTTTTTTATAAGGATGATGATGAATAATGAATAAAAATTTATTACCATTAGGAAGTGTAGTTCTTTTAAATAATGGTTCAAAAAAATTAATGATTACAGGATACCTAGTAAGTACACCAGAATATCCAGACCATATATTTGATTATTGTGGTTGTATGTATCCAGAAGGAACAATAAGATCAGACACAATATGTGTATTTAATCATTCAGAAATAACAAAAATAATATTTAAAGGTTACTTAAATTTAGAAGAACAAAAGTATTTAGAAAATATAAAAAGGCAAAAACTATTGATAAATCAAGAAAATTAATATATAATAAATCGCAGATGCAGTGATTCTGAGGAGTAAATATTATTACTTTTATAGAGAGTTCATGGTAGGTGTAAATGGACAAAGTAAAATATTGAAGGTAGCAGAGGAGCATAGTTATTGAAACTAAGTAAATAATTCCGGTTAATTCCGTTAAAAATATTAAGCTACTTGTGTAGAAATTAAGGTGGTACCACGAACTATTCGTCCTTTGGATGAATAGTTTTTATTTTTTGAAAGGAGATGTATCGTGAAAAGATTACTAATAGATATGGATAATTGTATAACAGACCCACTTATATTAGAATATATAAATGAATTTAAAAATACAAATTATAAACTTGATGAACAAACAGATTTTTACCTGCAAAACTTAGTAACTAGAAACAAAGAGCAGTTTTGGAAATTCTTAAATGAAAAAAATTTATATGAGAATGCAGAACTAAAAGATAATTGTTATGAAACTTTAAAAGAATTAAATGAAATATATGATATTTATATAGTGACATCTTACTTATGGAAAGATGGTATGATTGATGCTAGTGGTAATAATCTAGCAAATAAATATAATTATTTAAAAGAAAAATTACCATTTATTAAACCAGAAAAATATATCTTCACAACAAATAAAAATATTATAGAAGCAGATATTGGTATAGATGACAGATTAAATAATTTAACACACCTTAATAAAAAAATATTATTTAATGCATGGCATAATAAAAATATAACAGATGAAGAGTTAGAAACTATTGGAGCAGTACGAGTCTACAATTGGCTTGATATATTAAAAATATTGAAAGAGGGGATAATATGATAGAAAGAGGAAAAGTTACAATAGTACCAGATGAAAATCAAATATTATTAGATGAATATACAAAGGAGATAAAAAAAAACCATTTAGAGGCATTTATTGATTTTTCAAATAAGTTTAAATTAGGATATAATTTTACAAGTGATGATTATCAGTATGCACCAGAACAATTAGCAAGAGATGGTCACTTAATATTAAAAACAATTGATGATCAAAAAACAGCAATATTTTATATTCCAGAAGTTGTAACAAATAGACAAATAGAATGGTTTGAATATAATAAATTCGACCTTTTACATAATGATTTAGTTGGAGCATTTTCTATAAATAATGATGAAGAAGAATCAGAACAAATTTATGGATTATCAGAAATAAATAAAGAAATAAGAAGAAAAAATATTTTATATAGAAAAGAGGTAGAAAACCATGTTGGAAAAAAAATATAATCATGACGAAGTAGAAGAAAATAAATATGAAAATTGGAAAGAAAAAGGCTATTTTAAATCAGGAGATACAAGTAAGAAACCATTTTGTATAGTTCTTCCTCCTCCAAATGTAACAGGAGTTCTACATTTAGGACATGCCTGGGATGTTACTATTCAAGATATAATTATTAGATATAAGAGAATGGAAGGATACGATGCATTATGGCTACCTGGAATGGACCATGCTGCAATAGCAACAGAGGCAAAAGTAGTTAAAAGACTAAAAGATAGAGGAGAAGAAAAACATAAAGTAGGAAGAGAAAAATTCTTAGATGAATGTTGGAAATGGACAAAAGAACATTCTGAGATTATTAGAGCACAATGGGCAAAATTAGGTATTTCTCTAGACTATTCTAAAGAAAGATTTACACTTGATGAAGGATTACAAACAGCAGTTAAAAAAGTATTTGTAGATTACTACAATAAAGGACTAATCTATCGTGGAGAAAAAATAATTAATTGGGATCCAGCAGCACAAACAGCATTATCAAATGAAGAGGTTATTTATAAAGAAGAAAAAAGTGCCTTCTATCATTTAAAATATAAACTAGAAGATAGTGATAAATTTATAGATGTTGCAACAACACGACCAGAAACATTATTTGGAGACACAGCAGTAGCCGTAAATGAAGAAGATGAAAGATATAAAGATTTTGTTGGAAAGAATGTTATACTTCCAATTGTAAATAAAAAAATACCAGTAATTACTGATGAGCATGCTGATATGACAAAAGGAACAGGTGCAGTTAAAATTACTCCAGCACATGACCCTAACGACTTTGAAGTAGGAAATAGACATAATCTAGAAAGAATTCAAATAATGAATGATGATGCGACAATGAATGAAAATTGTCCAGAAAAATATCAAGGAATGACAAGAGAAGAATGTCGTGAAGAATTATTAAAGGATTTGAAAGAAGCAGGATTACTATTAGAAGTAGAACCAATCGTTCATGAAGTTGGACACAGTGAAAGAACAGGAGTAATGGTAGAACCAATGATAAAGAAGCAATGGTTTGTAAAAATGAGACCACTAGCTGATAAAGTTCTAGAAAATCAAAAAGATAAAGATACAAAAGTTCATTTTGTACCAACTCGTTATGAAAAGACAATGAATCATTGGATGGAAATAACATATGACTGGTGTATTTCAAGACAATTATGGTGGGGACATAGAATTCCAGCATGGTATAAAGGTGAAGAAGTATACGTTGGAATGGATGCACCAGAAGGAGAAGGCTGGAAACAAGATGAAGATGTTCTAGATACATGGTTCTCAAGTGCATTATGGCCATTCGCAACACTAGGTTGGCCAGAACAAAATGAAATGGTAGAAAGATATTATCCAAACAATGTTTTAGTAACAGGATATGATATCATTCCATTCTGGGTTAATAGAATGACATTCCAAGGAGAAGAATTACTAGGAAAAAGACCATTTGAACATTGTTTAATTCATGGACTTATCAGAGATAAACAAGGAAGAAAATTTTCAAAGAGCCTAGGAAATGGAATTGATCCATTTGATATGATTGAAAAATATGGTGCAGACTCATTAAGATATTATTTATCAACAGACGTAGCAGCAGGAACAGACATGAAATTTGATGAAGACAAAATCAAAGCCACATGGAACTTCATAAATAAATTATGGAATGCATCACGTTTCACATTAATGAATATTGAAAACCTAAAAGAAATAAAATTAGATAATTTAAAACCAGAAGATAAATGGATTCTAACAAAATATGAAAAAACTATTCATGAAGTAAAGAAGTTCATGGATAAATTTCAATTTAATAATGCTGGAGCAGCAATCTATGATTTTACATGGAATTATTTCTGTGACTACTATATTGAAATGGCAAAGTACACTAGCGATGATGAAACTACACAATCAGTATTATGTACAGTGTTAACTGGAATATTAAAATTACTTCATCCATTCATGCCATACGTAACAGAAGAAATATATCAAATGTTACCAGTAAAAGAACAAGAATCAATAATGATTTCAAGTTATCCAAAATACTCAAAGAAATTTGTATTTGAGAAAGAAGAAGAAATAGTAGATGATCAAATAGAATTTATAAAAACATTCAGAAATGTTAAAGCAGAAAATAATATAACAAAAGACATGAAAGTAATGTTTGATACAGAAGATGATAATGAACTTATTGTTAAAATGTTAAAACTTCAGGATAATTTAGTAAATGAACCATTAGGAATTAAAGCTTACAAAGTTTTTTCTAATAGAATAAAGGCTCAAATATTCTTTGAAAAGATTGAAACAGAAGCAGATATTGCTCAAAAAGAAGCTCAAATAGAACAATTAAAGTCATCTATCGCAAGACGCGAAAAATTATTATCAAATGAAAATTATGTTAATAAGGCACCAACAAATATAGTAGAAATGGATAGACAAAAGTTAGAGGAAGAAAAACAAAAATTAGCTGAGTTAACAAAATAAAATATGAAAGAAAATTAGTAAAACAATTTTCTTTTTTTATATATATAAGGAAAGTGCATTTAGTTTTTATAGAAAAAGACTCGATATAAACGAATCCATGGCAAAAAGATTAAAGTTGAAAAATACATTATTAAAGTATTTAAATAAATATTAATAAAACAAAAAATAAGTACGGTAGCGACTATCGGAATTTAAGCCTATGGAGAATAGAGGTTACTCTATCTATGAAGTAGGAATTTTAGTTGGTGACGACCAAAGCGACAAATTTTAATTTGTCTTTTGTTCTGTAAATAATTATACAAATTTTAATAAATAGTTGTTTTTCTTAGAAAAAAAATTTATACTTAAGACATATATATAGTAGTATAGGATGTGTTTATATGACTCTTAATGATTTAGAGGGAAAAAGAAAAAAATATAGAAATAGAATTTTTTTAAGTATAATAATATTTGCAATAATAGTGTATTGTATAACCTCGTTAGCAACAGTTTACAATGATTTTATTATTTTTTTAATTTTTTCAATTATAATTGGAGTTGTTATATCAATTTTTTTAACATCAGGTCCAAAAAAAAAGTATAGCAAAGCATATAAAGAATATTTTGTCTTAAAGGGACTTAAAGAAATATTCACAGATTTAAATTATGAACCAGAATCAGGCATGCCATATAGTATAATTGCTGATACTCACATGATGTATATGGGAGATATGTATCAATCAAACGATTTTATATCAGGAAAATATAAAGATGTTACTTTTAGTCAAGCAGATGTTGATATTCAAGAAGAACGAGAGACAACAGACTCCGATGGAAATACAACAACATATTATGTAACAATATTTAGAGGAAGATGGATGATATTTGATTTTAATAAAGAATTTAAAGCAAATGTTCAAGTTGCACAAAAAGGATTTGGAAATAATATAGTAAAGAAAAGAGGATTATTTTCTAAAAAAGATGATAATTCATATTATCAAAACGTTAAAATGGAAAGTGAATCATTTAATAAAAGATTTAATGTATACGCACAAAGTGAACATGAAGCATTCTACATACTTACACCATCTCTAATGGAAAAGATTGAAAGATTAGATGACAATAATAAAGGAAAACTTTTACTTTGTTTTATAAATAACAGATTACATATAGGTTTATATGATAATAAAGATTCTTTTGAAGCACCAAACTGTCTATTTAAAATTAAAGAAGAAAAAGAGTTAAATAGAACAAATGGTGATATAAAAGTTATTACGCAGTTTATAGATGAACTAAATCTAGATAATACTTTATTTAAAAAATTAAGTATCAACAATGAACAAATAAATCAAAAAGTACAACAAAATAGTATGATGAATCAAAATTCTATTAACAATCAACAACAAGCCTCAAATGAACAAACAAGTGGAAATCAAATAAATATGAATAATCAAAATAACATTTAATATTGAAAGGAGGTGTAGTAATGATAATCGCAATAATTTTAATATTAATTGTAGTTATAATAATTGGATGGTTAATTTCAGTTTCAAATAATATAGAAAAAGCAAAAATAAAAATAGATGAGGCATCATCTGGAATTGATGTTGCTCTAACAAAAAGATATGATGTATTAACAAAAATGATTGATGTAGTTAAAGCATACACTAAACATGAACAAGAAACTATGTTTAAAACAATTGAATTAAGAAAAGATATGACTATTTCTGAAAAGAATGAAGCAAATAAACAAATGGATAGTCAATTTAGTAAAATCAATGCTTTAGCAGAATCTTATCCAGAATTAAAATCAAATGAAAATTACAATACTTTACAATTAACTATAGTTGATGTTGAAGAACATTTACAAGCAGCAAGAAGACTATACAATTCAAATGTATCAAACTATAATCAAATGATTAAAGTATTTCCAAATAGTATAATTGCTGGTAGTAAAGGATGTAAAGAAAAAGAATTCTTTGTAGCAGAAGAGGCTAAAAAAGAAGATGTAAAAATTGATTTGATTTAAAAATAGAAATTAAGAAAAGAAGATTAAAATGTTAATTTTCTTTTTTTATTTGATTTTCTAACTTTATACTTCTATCCTTTTTTTTTGATAAAATTATTATTGTTAGATAGTAGGATACTTAATAACAAATACTAAATAATTTAAAAAGAAAGAAGAAATTTTTATTATGAGACTAACACCTGTTTACGTAGGTACCTATGTTACTGCAGAAAGTGAAAGTAATATTATTGATGCAGAAGGAATTATTTCTGGAGCAAATAGTGTAAAAAGTCAACTTGGTGAATTAGATTATTTATCGTTAGATGTAACAAGTGCAGGAAGCCGAATTACTGCGAACGATTTAAGTGTCGATGGTGTTGGACTAGAAGAAAAAGTAGGACAAGTTACATCTTTAATAAATGAAACTAAATCAAATTTTGAATAATGCTGAAAATTATTATAATCAAATACTAACAAACAATATAATTGACTTTCCCATTCAGAAAGATTACTATGATCCTGAATTTGACAGTTGTTAGAAAATAAGAACTCCCTATGCCTTATTTTATAATGGTCTAGAAAGTTTTAATTTACTTAAAGAAGCGCGTACCATGAATACTTAATTTATTGTATCAAAATTTTTTTAAATCTTTTTAAGTGTTGATTTCAAAATCGGTTCTAAAATCAAATAATTCGTGTAATTTATCTGTTATATCAGTTTTTATATATTCTAGAATATAACAGTCACCTTTGATTTATAACTCATTCATACCTCTTAAAGTTTCTAAAATTTGAGAAACAGTAAATTTATAATTTAATTTTTTTTCAAATAATCTATAAATATATAATGATATAAAGCAAGTTTTAAAATGAACTTTAATACAACTGTCAAACTAGGGTGATGATAAATTTAGTTTAACATGTTATAATGAAATAAAGATAGGTAAGAGTGGTATGAGTATGAATAATCAAACAAATAATCAAATAAATAAACAAAAAGAAATTAAAAATACAAATGTTAAGACTTTATCAATAATAATTAATGGAGAAATAAGAAATGTTGTTTTAGATGACTTTAAAAAAGAAAAAATAACATTTGGAAGAGATCCAACAAACGACATAGTCTTATCTTCACATTTTGTTTCTAAATTTCATGGCTATTTTGAACTTAAAAACAATGAACTAATAATAGTCGACAATGAAAGTAAAAATGGTCTAATTATAAATGAAGAAAAAGTAAATCAAAGAGTTCTGGAAGATAATGATTATATAAGAATTGATAATGCAAGAGAAAGACTGGTAACTGGAGTATTAATACTTGTTACATTTAATAAGATAGTAAGAAAATGGACAAAGTATAAATTAGATGATACTAAAATAAATATAATAGGTAATACACCAAATTCTAATATATTCTTAAATATACAAAGTAAAGAAAATAAAAACATAGAAATTGTAAAAGAAAATAATGAATTTATAATTAAGTCAAGTAATGAAAAAATTTATATAAATAATAGTGAAATAAAAGGTAGATACATATTAAAAGATAATGATATTATAAACATTGCTGGAATTCATCTTATTTATTATCAAAGTGAAATGTTCTACCAGTTTACAGAACTTGGAGTTAGAGTTGATGCTAGAGGAATATATAAAATAGTTCGTGTAAAAGGAAAGAAAAGAACAATTTCAGAAGATGTTAATATGACAATTAATCCCGGTGAATTTGTTGCATTTGTAGGAGGTAGTGGTGCTGGGAAAAGTACATTTATGTCATTTCTCTGTGGACTTAGCAAACCGACAAAAGGAAATGTTTATATAAATGGAAAAGATTTATTTGCAAACTATGATGAACTAAAAGAAATAATAGGATATGTTCCTCAAGATGACATAGTATTTACTAATCTGACATTAATTGATATGTTAACTTATTCAGCAGAGTTTAGAATGCCCAAAAAATCAACACCAGTTGAAAAAGAAAGAAGAATAAAAGAAGTTCTTCAAACAGTAGGGCTAGTCGGAAAAGAAAATGTCATGATAAAAAACTTATCTGGAGGTCAGAGAAAAAGAGCAGGTATAGCAATAGAATTACTTGCAGATCCAAAACTATTCTTCTTAGATGAACCGACTAGTGGATTAGATCCAGGTACTGAAAGAAACATGATGAAAACACTAAGAAAAATTGCTGATAGTGGACAAACTGTAATCTTAGTAACTCATAACACATTAAACATTCATTTATGTGACAAGGTTGTTTTCTTTGGAGATGGTGGTCGAGTCTGTTACGATGGAAGTCCAGAAAATGCAAAAGCATTCTTTGGTGTAAACGATTTTGTAGACATTTATAACTTAATAAGTGATGAACCAGAAAAATGGTATAACAAACAAAAAGAATTAACTAAATTAGATGCTATAGAAGTTAAAAATACAGAAACACCAGCAGAAAAACTGAAAAAATTAAATGAGAGAAAGAAACAAAAACACTCATCAATAAAACAATTTGCAACACTTGTAAAACGGCAATTAAAAACTATAATAAATAACAAATTTCAATTGGCATTATTATTATTTCAAGCCCCGATTATTGCCTTTGCCTTAACTCTTGTTATTAATAATCAAATGTTTGAGTATTATGATATGACAAAGTCAATATTATTTTCAATTTCTATTGCCGCAATTTATATAGGTCTTGGTAATTCTATCCAGGAAATATGTAAAGAAAAAGTAATACTGAAAAAAGAATATATGTCGAACTTAAGGTTAAGTGCATATGTTCTCTCAAAAGTATTTATATTACTGATTCTTTCAGTAATTCAAGCATTCTTATTAATATTTACTCTGAAATGTTTAATAGAAGTACCGACAGACGGAGTAATATTTAGTTGGGATGTAGAAATGACTATTGAATGTGCTCTGACAGTATTCTGCTCATCAACAATAGGTTTAGTAGTATCATCAATATCAAGTGATGCTAGTATTGCAATGACATATATTCCATTATTACTAGTACCACAAATGTTATTTAGTGGAATGTTATTTGAATTAAAAGGATTAACAGATAAATTATCAAATATTATACTTTGTCGTTGGTCCCTAGAACTTCTTGGAACAACAAATGATATGAATAACATGGTAAGTTTAATACAAGATGTAATACCTGAATATAAAAGGGAAGCAGAAGTGTTCTATGAATTTACATCAAAACATTTTTATAACAATGTTTTTATTATAATTTTTATGAGCTTTGTATTAATAGCAGCTTGCTATATAATTCTAAAAAGACAACTTGAGGTGAAAAAGTAATATGAATAATAACGAGAACAAAAAATGGAATATTTTAACTAAAATTGGTGAAGGCCAATTCTCAAAAGTATATACAATAGAGCAAGAAATGAATAATACAAAAGTATATAGAGCACTAAAGTACATTGATTACTCATCACTAAAAAACAATCAAGTATTATTAAATGAAGTAAAAAAAGAAATAGAAATAATAAAAATAGTAAATAATCATCCAAATATAATTGAATATTATGATTATAATGATAATGAAATGACAAATTCTATTTTTATAACAATGGAACTGTTAACAAATATCAAAACATATTTTCAAGATAAATCAATAACTCAAGCAGAAGTTGTAAAAATAGGTAAGGATATATGTAATGCCTTAAAAATATTTCATAGTAATAATTTAATACATTCAGACATAAAACCAAGTAATATTTTTATAAATAATAATGGCACATATAAATTAGGTGATTTCAGTATAACAACTAGATTAAATAATCCATCGTATAATGGAACACCTAATTATATGTCTCCAGAATATTTAACTGAAAAGAAGAATAATCAATCAGATATTTATTCATTAGGTTTAGTAATGTATACACTTTTAAATAAAGGAAAACTTCCATTTGAAACAGAAAGTGTAAGTTGCTATAACGCAATTGATATAAGAAATAGTGGTAAGAAAATCCCAAAAATTAGAGGAATTAATAAAAAACTAATGAACATAATATTAAAGTCATTAGAGTTTGCTCAAAACAACAGATATAAGTCTGTAGAGGAAATGGAAAAAGATTTAAACTCTCTTAATTTAGATGTATTAAATTCATCAACAAAAGAAATCAAATTTGCAAAATTTGATACAACATTAGACGTTAATAGTCCAGAAGTTAGAAATAGTTTTATAACCAAAATTGAATTATTAAAAGAAAAATATACATTAAAGTATATGATTCAAAAAATTATTCTTTCATTAGTTTTAATAGTAATAGTTACAACAGGAACATATTTATTCATGATTAATAGAACATGTGGAAAAGGATTTGTAAATAATAAAGGTTTTTGTGTTAAAGGAAAATATACTTGTAGTAAAGGATATTTTCTAGATAAAAACAAATGTAAAAAAGTTACTGAACAAGCATTAGCTCGTGAAAATTATTATTGTCCTACAGGATATATTTTAAATGATGGATACTGCGTTAATAAAGAAACAAAAAACCCATCATTTATATATAAGTGTGCAGATGGTTTTACATTAGAAGGTACAAATTGTGTAAAAGAAGAATCTGCAGAAGCAGCACTCGTATATTATTGCCCTGATAACTATGTTTTAGCAGGAACAAAATGTGTAACTGCTGATAGTAGTAGAAATGCAACGAAATCTTATTCATGTCCGGATAGTTCATATACAAGAAGAGATAATAAGTGCTATAAAACAGAGCAAGTCTGGGCAGATGCTATTGTAACTTATGGATGTCCATATGGTGGAACGGTAAGTGGTACACAATGTGATAGAGTAACTTCACCATCATACAATAATAACTACCATTGGGGGGGATATTGGGGATATAATCCATGGTTACCAGGAAGTGGTGGCAGTACTCCAACTTGTAGTCAAGGAACATATTCTGCAAGCGATGGTAAATGTCATAGTACATATGCCGCAACTAAATCTTATACATGTACATCTGGTACATCAAATGGTGCAGGAAAATGTGTTAAAAGTAGTAATGTCTCAGTACCAGCTACCACAACATATACTTGCCCATCGGGATACATAAATATAGGAGATAAATGTACAACTTCAAATACAATAAATGCAACTCCAAAATATACATGTACAACAGATACAACATTAAGAGGTAATATGTGTTATGGAAAAATAGTTACACAAGCAATAGGAATATATAATTGTGAGGCAGGATATATATTAAGTGGTGTAAATTGCATAAAAGATGATTTCAAAAAACCTGAAGTGAAACAAACTTGCTCACGATTATATAAGTTGAATGGAAATCGTTGTGAAAAATATAAAGTTATTAATGCAAAAATTAACTTAGAAAAGGAGTAAATATGAAAGATAAAAAGAAAATTATTATTCCAGTGCTAGTTGCTGTAATAGTAATAATAGCAGTAGTAATTATTGGAATAACAACATTAAAGAAAAAAGCAGAAACAACTAAAATTGATACTGATACAAAAAGTTATGTAGCCGATTTATCAAAATACATAGAAAAAATAGATGATACAAAAGATGTAGAAGAAACAAAAGAAAGTATATCAAGTGAAATAGTAACTCTACAAAAAAAATACCCAAATAGTGAAAGCGTTAGTCTTTCATCAGTAGAATTATTAAATACATTATCATCATCAAAAACTCAATCAACAAATGGATTGAAAGACACATTACAAGGAGTATTAGACAAGGTTGGACAAAAAGTTGACAAATTAATTTATAAAAGTAAAGTAGAACCAGATGTAGTAACAATAGCCTCATCAACAGTATGTGAAAAATATGGTTCTAGTAGTAAATATTGTCTAGATGGAACTAGTAAAAAATTAAATGCTTATATTTATGTAAATGATGAAAACAGTACAAATTGGGTATTATTACTTCATGGTAATTCTATGAATGGTAGAGCAATTTATAGTGCTCTTGGAAAAATATATGAGCAAAATAATTTTAACGTAATTGCTCCAGACTTTAGAGGTCAAGGTAAAAGTGATGGAAAAGTTGCAATGAGTTACTTAGAAAGTTTAGATAGTTATGATTGGATTAAGTATTTAAATGAAAATTATAATGTTAACAACTTAGTTATTCATGGAGTATCTCTAGGAGGAGCAACAACTATTCAATTAGGAACAAATCAAGATTTTGGTGATGCCTTAAGAAATAATTATCATGTAAAAGGATTTATTGATGACTGTGGTTATACTTCAATGACTGCCGTAATTAAAGGAATGATTTCATCTAGTGATACATCTTCATTATCCGCAACATTAAAAAATAGTGGTATAGATATTTCTGAATTTAAAAATAGTTTCAAAACAATAATGAATAGTTTAAATATCCCTATAACAAATAGTGAGGTAAATTCTATTATAAGTGGAAAAACTTCTATAGATGAATTTGAAAATAAAATAAAAAATGAATATGGTACTGAATATGAAGAATCAAAGAAAATATTAAATTCAGTTGATTTAAGCCAATGTGGTGAAAACTATGAAAATTGTATTAAAGAAGCGTACAATTATGTAAAAGATAATAATGTTATAAATAATAATACAGGTCCGATTTCTGAAAGTGATAAAGAAAAAATAAACAGTTTTATTAATTCTTATGTTAATAAAAGAGATATTTTTTCGACTTTAGTTGATACTGTAATTGAAAAATTAATAATAAATTTAGTAGATGTTGGACTAACTGAACAAAACTTTGAAACATATCAAAATTCTTTCTCAACAGGAAGAAACTTTAAATCAAGTGATAAAGTATTAATTATTCATGGTGATAAAGATACAACAGTAAGACCAGATAATGCTGATAGAGTGGAAGCAAAAGCAAAAGAAGCCAATACTAAGTTAACTTACAAATGGAAAGTAAGCGGAAAACCACATGCATTCGTAGTTGTAGGAATGGAGAAAGATAATTACTATAACTTAGTTGGTAAATATTTAAAATGTATTGAAGATGATAATGCTTGTAAATCTGTAAGTATAAATTAACGTTTTAGAAGTAGACTAAAAAAGTTTACATAAATAAGTTAACTTTCTTGTATAGAATCTGTAAAAATGATAACATAAATATATAAGACAACTATATATAAGTCAAGTCTAAAACGATAAATTTTATGAAAAAGTTTGAA
>OLHE01000293.1_pt1 | contig 44406 bp, 37 predicted proteins | sample 1605821 | NCBI WGS metagenome assembly OLHE01 (sample SAMN03283250) | human gut metagenome | biome: human-associated habitat; material: feces | host: Homo sapiens | place: USA | collected 2013
GGCACCGCGCGCCCGCCGCGCCTGTGATGTAACGCTGCTCGCAAATCGTGGGCTCAACGGGATCGACGGCACGCTTTCCTCTGCGCTCGGTGCAGCGCAAGCGTATGACCAGACCTATTTTCTTACGGGAGATCTTACGCTGCTTCACGACCTCAACGCGTTTGCGCTTCAGCACGAATTCGAATTGCGCGCAACGTCCGGCAAATCGATGCCTTCGATCATCGTGATCCTTTTCAATAATGGTGGCGGCGGCATCTTCGATATGCTTCCTCAAAAATCGAGCGATCCCTATTTCGAACGTTTGTTCTTAACGCCACAACAGGTCGATTTCGAAGCATGTGGAAAACTCTTCGGCGTGCTATACAAAAACGTATCTGGCCTCGACGAATTTCGTGCCACGCTTGATAGCTGGAGTGGGACAGGAGGGATACACCTGCTGGAGGTCGATTTCTCGCTCGAAGGCCTTGATGGCCGATTCCGCCAGTTTCAGTAATTGTGGCACAAATTTGGCTTTTACCAGGCATTTTGCTAGCACCAGTTTTCCACTGAACACAGAATGAGAAAGCAAAGAAGAGCGAACATGATACAGGACATTGTTGAAAACCGTGCGTTTGATGTCGATGGGGTTGGACGGATTCATGCGTGTGGAAAACCAGGGAATCCGCTGGTCATCCTCTTGCATGGCTTCATGCAAACAGGTGCTTCTTGGACGCAGATAGCGGCGCAGTTGGAAGGTTATCATGTCCTAGCGCCTGATCTCTTAGGACATGGAAAAACCCTGTTTTCACGTGGGGATGAGCTATCGCTCAAGGCGTATGTCGAACAGGTGAATACGCTTGTTGCTTGGGCAAGAAAGAACGATCTAACAGGGAGAACACAGTCTGTTTCGCTCGTGGGCTATTCCTTAGGTGGGCGCATCGCGGCACTCTATGCCTCTCGCTATCCTGAGAATGTCTCTGCGCTCATATTGGAGTCGGCCGGATTGGGTTCCAAAAACGATGATGCGCGCACGGCACGTGCAGAAAAAACGGAGCGCATGATCGCCGAACTTGATCGCTCGATCGCGCTCGACCCAGCACATCCGCTGGCTGCTTTTCTCGATTACTGGGAAACGCTGCCCCTCTTTGCCACGCAAGCTGAGCTTCCAGAGGTAATGCGTTCGCGCGTTCGTGAAGAGCGTGCGGCGAATGACCCGCTGGCTTTGCGTGCGAATTTGAGCGATGCGGGCCAGCACAAGATGGACGATCTTCGTCCCGCACTGGCACACCTCAATAAGCCCTTACTTTATATAGTGGGCGAGCGTGATGTGGCTTATACTGAGATTGCACGAGATTTGATGCGTACCTGGGCGGATGAACATAAGGATTCTCTGCTTTCTGGTACGGGATTTCTGCAGATAGAGGTGGTACGTGGCGTAGGTCACAATACTCATCTCGAAGCGCCCGATCAATTTGCACGAATCGTACGGGCGTTTTTGATGCGTACGGCGTAGAGCGGAGCGCTCTCTGCTGCGCATGCGAGGGCTTACTGCAAGGCGCAGGCACGCAACAAAAGAAGAGCAAACGCTGATACAGCGATGAAACGCGAAAGAGAAGGAGAAGCGTCCATGAGCGAATTTGCCTGGCAACGTGGCAAAGAATACAAAGAGATCATCTACGAAACGCTTGACGGCATCGCGAAGATCACGATCAACCGTCCTGAGCGTCGCAATGCGTTCACGCCACTGACCGCCGTTGAACTCTACGATGCTTTCACCGAAGCGCGCGACGACGCTGCGATCGGTGTTGTATTGCTCACGGGTGCGAACCATGGTGGTCGCCACGAAGATGAGGCGTTCTGCTCGGGTGGCGATCAAAAGAAACGCGGCACCGGCGGATACGTGGGCGAAGACAACATTCCGCGCTTGAACATCTTGGACGTCCAGCGTCTTATTCGTGTGATCCCCAAGCCGGTCATCGCGATGGTGAATGGTTACTCCATCGGTGGTGGCAACGTACTCAACATGCTCTGCGACCTAACGATCGCTGCCGATACTGCGAAGTTCGGCCAGACCGGTCCACGCGTAGGAAGTTTCGATGCGGGATACGGCGCAGGCTATCTGGCTGCTATCGTCGGACAGAAGAAAGCGCGCGAGATCTGGTATCTTTGTCGCCAATACACCGCGCAAGAAGCGCTCGACATGGGACTGGTGAACAAGGTCGTGCCTTTCGACGAGCTTGAAGCCGAATGTGTTGCTTGGGCGCGCGAGATCTTGAAGCATTCGCCCACAGCATTGCGCTTCATGAAAGCGTCTTTCAATGCAGCAACAGATGGGCTTGCGGGTATTCAGCAGCTTGGCGGTGATGCTACGCTTCTGTACTACACCACCGAAGAAGCGATGGAAGGTCGTGATGCATTCAAGGAGCATCGTGATCCCGATTTCGGACAATTCCCGAAATTCCCGTGATGCTCGGTAAAAGCGTTTGGTGTTGTTGCCAGTAGTTCAAGCAGTTCGTTAGCGAGCTTGCGAATGGATTCTGTGCTCACCGCTGCGTTCGCCACCTTGAAGATAAACAAAAGAGACTTCACGATCGATAAAGGATAGAGCCATGATCATTAAGCTCGCACAACTTGCCCGAGAAAAAGGTTCGAAGGCGTTCTTCTACACGCAACTTGAATCGGGGTCGGAAGTCTTTTCGTATCGCCAAACACATCTTGCCGCTGCGGCGCTTGCACAGGAGTTCGAGAAAAAAGGCCTTGGCAAGGACACGCGCTATATTGCATGCAACCTGTTCAACGGACCCGAATTCGTGTTCCTTTCCTTTGCCGTCGCCTATCTGGGGGCAACGCTTGCCGTGCTGAATCCGCGCTTATCCGATGAAGAGCGCTTGCTACGCAAGGTCGAGCTCGAAAACGCGTCGAACCAGAACAACATCGCGATCCTTACTGAGGAGCACATCCAGCGCATGATCATCGATTCGCTCGGCATCGGCATCATGGAGCTCGCGCATGAGCCCAACGGCCAGATCCCGGTGAATCCGCGCACGATGGAGATCCTTTCCTATGCGGAGAAGAAAGAACGCGAATTCGATCCCGACCATATCGGACTCATCATGTTCACCTCGGGTTCTTCTGGTACTCCGAAGGCAACACAGCTTTCTTGGCGTTCGCTCCATGGTGCAGCGGTGGCGGCGACCAAGGCGCTCTGCAAACCAGGTAAAGGCATCTGGCAGCTCGTTTTGCCCATGTGCCATATCGGCGGGTTTGAAGTCATGGTACGTTCGCTTGTAAGCGAAAGCCCGTTCTTGCTCTACCTTCGTTACCAGCCATCGCGCCTGCTCAACGATGCCTTGAGCTTCAAGGTTACGCATATTTCCGTGGTCGACAAGATCTTGCAGGACTTGCTCGCCTACGACAACGACCGCATCATCGCGCAGTATAAATGCATCCTGCTGGGCGGTGCTGCGCTCAATAAGAAGACTATCAAGCAGGCGCTTCGCGCCCGAGCGAGCGTTTTCGCGAGCTACGGGATGACCGAGACATCCTCCATGATCGCTTGTGCGCCCATCACGCGTGGGTTCGATGGGGGCTTGCGCATGTTGCCAGGCTATCTTGTTCATATCGTTCAGCCCGACAAGCAAGGGGTCGGCCAACTTCAGGTGAAAGGCCCCGGGGTGTTCTCGGGTTATCTGAACGCCCGTGCTGCGATGAGCATGGATGGCTATTTCGTGACGGGCGATCGTGCTCGCATGGGGCGGGATGGCAAGCTCTACGTGTATGAGCGCGTGGAAGATCTCATCATTTCCGGTGGTGAGAACATCTATCCAGAAGAGATTCGCGAGGCGCTCTTGCGCATTCCCGGTGTGAAGGATGCCTATGTGTTCGGCACCGCAGATGAGCTGTGGGGCTATAGACCGGTGGCGTTCATCGAGGCCGACTATTCACCTGAAGCCATTGCGAAAGACTATAAGGAGCTGGGCCTCGATCCCGAAGAGACGGGTATCCGGCCTGCCTCTTGTCCGCAGGAATTCGCGCGCAATATTCACGAATACCTCGAGCCTCATATGTCGCATTTGCATCATCCGAAGCATATTCTCGTGCTCGAGCAGTTCCCGCAGACATCTGTGGGTAAAGTCGATCGCATCGCGCTCAAGCGTCTTTACGATAGGCGCATCGATATCAAGTCGGTCACGCTCTATCGCACGCGCCAGCCCTACAACACGCCCATCAAAACGCCGAAGCGCGAGATCGATACCCGCGAGTCGTTCTTCGTCGAGCTCGAAGATTGGGCAGGGCGTACCGGTATCGGCGAGTGCGTTTCATTCACAACGAACTGGTATCTCCCCGAAACGCTCGGCGACGATTACGCGATCACCAAGGATGTTATTTCGAGCATCGTGATGAACGAACGTTATCTTCATCCGAGTGAAGTGAGCCGCTCGTTCGCCACCTTCCCAGCGCTTGCGAATTATCCGATGGCGAAGGCTGCGGTCGAATCGGCCGTGTGGGACCTGTACGGCAAAGTGGTCGGTGCGCCTTTGTGGGAGCTCATCGGTGGCGTGCGTGGCAAGCAGGTTCGTGGCGGAACCGTAATAGGCATCATGAGCACTGAAGACACGCTTGCTGAAGTTGATCGCGCAGTCGCCGCTGGATATGATCGCGTGAAGATCAAGATCACGCCAGATTCCTGTCTTGAGAAAGTGCGCGCGGTACGCGAGAAGCACCCCGACCTCATGATCTTCCTCGATGCGAATCAGTCGTTCACGGAAGAGACCATGGATATCCTCTATAAGCTCGACGCGCTCAATATCACGTGTCTTGAAGAGCCACTCGATCCGAACTATACGCCCACCTCTGGCTCGAAAGACCTGCTCGAGCGCCTTTCGCTGTTGCAGGATTCGATCAAGACGCCTATCTGTTTAGACGAGTCGGTCGTTTCTGCACGTGATATGCATCATGCGATGGAGATCGACAACTTGAGCGTGTATGCTATCAAGATCGCTAAGTTCGGTGGCATTCAACCTGCGCTCGATTTCTGCAATTGGGCGGCCGAGCATGGCAAGCAGATTTGGATGGCAGGGATGTTCGATACGGGTGTCTCAAAGCGCACGTATGCTGCGTTCGAGACGTTGCCCTACGTGAACTTGCCGGGCGATATCTCAGATGCGGGGCACTATTTCAAAGAGGACGTTGCGCTGCCGCCGGTTGCGCTCAAGAATGGAGCACTGACACTTAACGCACCAGGTCATGATGCAGGTATCGGCTGTGTGCTCGACAAGGAATATTTGAAGAAGATCACGATCGAAGAGATTCGTATCACTAAGTAGGTAGTATTAAGTAGGTTTTCGCGGGAACCCCGCTGAAGGAAACATGAGCTGGCTAGATAGATCGAAAGGTATCTGGCCTGCATGATGAAGGAGAGATTTATGAGAAAGAGAATCGCAGCGCTTCTCGCAACCTTTGCGCTCGCTTTCTGTTTGCCGATCTGCACGCCAGCGGCGTTCGCGGCAAGCGCATTCGACCAAGGCGGATCGAGCATGGCTGCTGCTGGTATTGAATCTGATGTTACCTACAATGCGGGCAATCTGTTCGCCGTTATGCATCCTGTTTCGAATACCGATATCGAGAACGATCTGTATTGGGCAGGGCAAACCCTCGATGCGAGCAAAGTCAACGTAGGTACTTCGGGCCATGGCAGCATCCTTGCTGCTGGTCAGAGCATTACGCTGAAGAATGTGAAGGTGGCCGACAGCGTGCGTGCTGCCGCTCAGGATATCATGATCGATCATGCGCAGATCTCGAACAATATAACGGTTGCCGCTCAGAACATTTCGCTCGGTAATGACGTGAAGGCAAATGGCGTTTATGCGTCTGCACGAACCTTGTCTATTTCTGGCTCTTATCAGGGCGGATTGCTCGTCGGTGAAACGGTGAGCTTCGACGGCGCGGTCGAAGGGGATCTGAACATCCAGGCGCAACAGATCAACATTGGAAAGAATGCGCAGGTGAAGGGACAGCTCGTTCTTCCTGAAGGCGTAACGGTCAATATCGCAGATGGTGCGCAGGCCCCGAACGTCACCTATAGCGCTCCTATTAATACTGCTCAGCCGACCCTGTTCGACGACATCCTATCGATCGTGTATGCCTGCATGGCTCACATTGTGCTCGTGGGGTTGTTCTTCGTTATCATTCGTAAGCAGCTTGTGAGCGCTTCGATCATGGCGCGCAAGCGTCTTGGCATGATGCTTTTGGCTGGTCTTGTGGTGTTCTTGGTGGCGCCGCTGGCATGCTTGCTGCTCATCTTCCCGCTCATCACCATTCCTGTGGTGGTGCTCATGGTGCTCGTGATGCTGATCATTGCGCTGTTCTCGATTCCTTTCGCAGGTTCGGCACTCGGCATGATGCTGTTCAAGGATCGCATGAATCCGGTGCTTGCAGCTGTTATCGGTACGCTGATCCTGACGATCTGTGCTTACCTGCCGATCCTGTCCTTCCTTACCGTGATCTTCTGCATCATATTCACTGCAGGCTATCTATGGATGAGCTATTGGGATATTCATAAGACACGCAGGCAGGAGAGGATCGCGGCACAGCAGGCTGCGATGGCGGGTGCGGTTCCACCACCACCTTTCGGGAATGCTTCATCAGCAGAGGCTCCCGTTGATGTCCCTCCTGCACCAACTGGCAATCCGGTCTCGAATGTTCCTCCCGAGCCGTATGTTGCGCCGCCTGCTCCAGGTACTCCTGAAGGACCAGGGCCAGACGATCCTATTCAGCAACCAAAAAAGTGACAAACTACCCGGTCGTTCGACATCTTTTCGAATGAACAACAGACGTTCAACAGTTCGTTCGCGAAAAAGATACACACCTGGTGTGCTCCTATAATGACAGTGGCAAGCGGGGAGCTTGATTCCTGCGCTTGTTGCTGATAATGCAGGGGGTTCATCATGTGTACAGGGATTCGTTTTACTGATAATGAAGGCAATATGTATGCTGGTCGTAATCTCGATTGGGAATGCGGTTATGGCGAAAAAGTAACCGTTACCCCGCGCGATTACGTGCGTCCGTATGCGTTCGAACAACACGCAACGGGGTTTGCGACCATTGGCACCTGCATCGTCGTTGAGGATATACCGCTGTATTTCGACTGCGGCAATGAAAAAGGACTCTACATTGCTGGCTTGAATTTCCCTGGCTACGCTCAGTATGAGGCGAACGCCGTTGAAGGGAAGACGAATGTTGCAGCCTATGAATTTCCTCTCTGGGTTGCGAGTAACTTCACTTCCGTTGATGAGGTTGAGGCGGCGTTGGAGAACGTTGCCATCGTGGCTAAGCAGGTGAACGAGCAATATCCTGTGGCGCTGCTTCACTATATAATCTGTGATGCAAAGCGCTCGATCGTAGTCGAATATATGGCCGACGGCATGCATGTTCATCATAACGATGTCGATGTACTTGCGAATCAGCCCACCTACGATTGGCATCATGAACACCTGCGCAGCTACTTGAACCTGAGTTCAGAATTCAAGCCTCAGGTGAAGTGGGGGAATGTTGAGTTCGCTCCTTATGGGAGTGGCGAGAATCTGGTCGGCATGCCCGGGTCGAACTATTCGCCTGATCGCTTCGTGCGTGCTGCCTACTACAACACGCATTATCCAGCTCAGCAGGGCGAATCGGCCAATGTGACGCGCTTGTTCCGCACGCTCGGTTCGGTCGAGCAATTCCTTGGCGGAGGACTGATGGAAGATGGGAAGTATGAGTACACCATCTATACGGGTGGCTTCTCTTCAGCGACCAACACGTACTACATGTCTCTCTACGAAGACCCCGCAATCAAGCCTTACCCTATGAGCGCTGCTAGCCTCGATAGCTCTACCCTTCATACCTTCGCGTAATTTCTACCAGGAGAGGAGTTCGTAGCCGTCTTCAGTGACGACGACCTGAATCTCCCACTGCGCAGAATCGCTTCCGTCGGCGGTGCGCACCGTCCAGCCGTTGGGATCGCTCATGTCGATGGGCGATTCGCCTGCGTTGATCATCGGCTCGATCGTGAACATCATGCCTGGTGCGAGAACCACGCCAGTGCCCGCTTGCGAGACATGGCTGACGAACGGATCCTCGTGGAAGTCCCAGCCGATGCCGTGTCCGCCGAATTCGCGCACGACCGAAAAGCCGTTCGCTTCGGCATGTGCCTTCACGGCGGCGCCCACATCGCCCAAGCGACCCCATGGTTTCACCTGTTCAAGCCCCTTTAACATGGCTTCACGCGTCACTTCAACGAGGCGCTTGCGTTCTTCGGAAACCTCGCCGATGCAGAACATGCGTGAGGAATCGGAAAAGTAGCCATCAACGATCGTGGAGCAATCCACGTTCACGATGTCGCCTTCTTTGAGTACGTCGTCTTCGGAGGGCATGCCGTGGCAAACAACCTCATTGATCGAGGTGCACACGCTGAACGGATAGCCTTCGAAATCAAGATCGGCAGGGATGCCTCCGTGCGCTTCGGTGTATTCGTTCACCCAATCGTTGATCTGGGCAGTTGTCACGCCAGGACCGATGCGTTCTGCAACATAATCGAGCACGCCGATGTTCACCGCCGCACTCTTGCGCACCGCTTCGATATCCTCAGCATTCTTCAGCATGGCACGCGAAGGAACTTCAAGCCCTTCGTCGTAGAGGTGTTGGAGCTGGTTGTCGATCGAAAGGTGGCATTTCTTGTATTTCTTACCGCTGCCACACCAGCAGAGATCGTTGCGTTCGGGTTGGGGTTGACCGTCGTACATGAGTCCTCGATTGCGTTCGGGTATTTTGTACACCCATTCTAACAAAGTGCGCAAGTGAGATTAAGGAGAGGCCGCAACATGGAGTGAAGGCGTTGTTCGTGCTCGAATAAGCACCGCCGCGTTTGTCTGAGCCTAAAGGAAGAAAAGGTTTGGCCTATACGCAAGAGTAAACAAAGCTCTCACTATGCGTTGATAATTGAGCGAATACGTAACAGCTGCAATTCGTGTTTAGTAAGGGAAAAGACCAAGCTATGATTAAGAAGCGTCCAGCCTTGAGTTTCTCAAGCGCAGGCGAAAAAAGGCAAAACGACGGTTGGATTGGTAGCAAGCATGAACGCATCGAGCAAAGTCGCATCGAACGAGCCCATCTCATCTCAACAAGAGGGAAGCGCTGCGTTTCATGAGCCGCAAGCGATCGAGGTGCGCGGTGCGCGCGTGCACAATCTGAAGAACATCGATGTGGATGTGCCGCTGCATGAGCTGGTAGGTATTGCGGGTGTTTCGGGCTCGGGAAAGAGCTCGCTGGCGCTTGGGGTGCTTTACGCCGAAGGAAGCAGACGGTATCTTGAGGCGCTTTCAACGTATACCCGCAGGCGCATCAGCCAAACTACGCGCGCGCAAGTTGATGAGGTGCTCCATGTTCCAGCTGCCATTGCCTTGCGTCAGCGGCCAGGGGCGGGCGGCGTGCATTCGACCTTCGGAACCTCGACGGAATTGCTCAATTATCTGCGTTTATTGTTCTCTCGTCTTGGTAGTCATGAATGCCCCAATGGCCATCATGTGCCCCCGAGTTTGAATGTTGCCGCTGAAAAGCCGCTCGAATGTCCGATCTGTCACGTGGAATTCTATGGGCCAAGCGCTGAAGATCTGGCGTTCAACAGCGCGGGCGCTTGCCCAACATGCGGCGGAACAGGCGTGGTGCGTGAAGTGGATGAAAGCACCCTTATCGCAGACCCTGAACTTACGCTTGAAGAAGGGGCGGTTGCACCTTGGCGCCAGCTCATGTGGTCGCTCATGCCGCAGGTCGCGAAGGAAATGGGTGTGCGCATCGATGTTCCGTATTGCGAACTGACCCCTAAGGAGCAGGATATCGTCCTGCATGGTCCAATGGAGAAGAAGCATATTCTCTATGTGCCGAAGAATAAGGACCATGCCACCGAGCTTGATTTCACGTACTACAGTGCGGTGAACACGGTGAAGAATGCGCTTTCCAAAGTGAAGGATGACAAAGGCCTTGCACGCGTTGCCAAGTTCTTGAAGCAAGAGACCTGCTCCGATTGCGGCGGCTCGCGTCTTTCGAAGCGTGCGCGTTCTTCACTGCTCGATGGGAAGAACTTAGCCGAAGCAACAGCTCTCACGCTCGACGAATTGAGCCAGTGGCTGCCTACGATTCCTTCAAGCTTGCCTAAATATATGCAGCCTATGGCACGCACGATCATCGCCGAAACGCAAGAGCCGATCGAGCGCTTGCAGCAGTTGGGGCTTGGGTATTTGAGCCTCGATCGCGCGAGCGCAACGCTTTCCAATGGAGAGCGTCAGCGCGTGGCCTTCGCTCGTGCGGTGCGAAGTCGTACGACCGGGGTGCTCTATGTACTCGATGAGCCTTCGATCGGTCTTCATCCTTCCAACGTCGAAGGCTTGCTGGGTGTGATGGATGATCTGCTTGGCGATGGTAATTCGGTTGTTGTGATCGATCATGATGTGCGCGTGCTCGAGCAGGTGAATTGGATCATCGAGATAGGGCCGGGATCAGGCTCGCATGGTGGACGCGTGATCGCGCAGGGAACGGTAGATGAGGTGGAGAGCGATCCCGCCTCGCGCATCGGGCCATACCTTTTGGGCAAACGCAAGGTGGATGTGCGCAGTCGCGTTGCGAAAGCCCACCTGTTCGATGAAGGTGCGATCCATCTTGAAACAGGCGCGATTCATACCGTGAAGCCACTTTCGGTCGATTTTCCGATCGAGCGCCTCACGTCTATTACGGGAGTTTCGGGCTCAGGGAAAACGACGCTCATCTTGGAAAGCTTGGTGCCGGCGCTTGTTGCGAACTTCGCAGGGAAAGCGTTGCCCGCACACGTTCATCAGATCGATCCAGGAAATATCGAGCGCGTTCACCTGATCGATTCGACGCCGATCGGTGCCAACATTCGCTCGACGGTTGCAACCTATTCGGGGGTGCTCGATATCTTGCGCAAGTCTTTTGCCGCATTGCCAGCAGCGAAGGAGCGCGGGCTTAAGGCGGGTGCTTTCTCCTACAATACGGGCAGTTTGCGGTGTCCGACCTGCGATGGAACGGGGCAGATTTCACTCGATGTGCAGTTCTTGCCCGATGTGGATATCCCCTGTCCTGATTGTGGCGGCTCGCGTTATGGGAAAGAAGCTTATCAGATTCGGTTGCCCCTGCAGGTTTTGCCAGATGAGCGGGATGAGCAGGATGAGCAGGATGAGCTCAATGGGGAGTTCGAACAGGACGAAGCAGATGAGCTAGTCGAATCTATCAACGCGTCCGAAACCGCGCATGATGATGAACTTTCACTCCCTGAAATCCTGGCGCTTACGGTCGACCAACTTTTGGCGCTGAGTGGAAACCTGCCGAGCGTAGCCGTGAAGTTGCGCACGCTCTCCGAGCTTGGCTTGGGCTATCTTACCCTTGGGGAAGCAACGCCCGCTCTTTCGGGCGGTGAGGCGCAACGATTGAAACTTGCAGGTGAGATGTATAAAAAGCAACAGGGGGCACTGTTCGTTTTTGACGAACCCACCATTGGATTGCACCCGTACGATGTTGAGGTGTTGCTGCGCGTATTGCAGCGCCTGATCGATAAAGGAGCAACGGTAATCGTGATCGAGCACGATCTGGATATGATCGCGAACTCGGATTACGTGATCGACCTTGGTCCAGGCGGAGGCGAAGCCGGCGGCAAGATCGTCGCCACAGGCACGCCAGAAGATATAGCGGCGGACCCTCAGAGCATCACCGGCAAATATCTTTTACTTGACCTGGAGTGATGCGCTGTTCCTTAGGGCTATGCAGCATAGAAGGCATAAGGAACAGCGAACAGAATGCTTTTTGACACTTCGCTTATGCTTCCCAGTTTGGTTTATCCGGGTTGCCGGTGTTGATGCCCTCTTCGTGTTCGCGTTCGATCTTCGCAGCAGCCTTACCCCAAGATTTGCCTGCCGTGCGTGCACAAGCTGCAACGCCACCACCGAGCGCGACCAGACCGATAACGTTCGGGAGAACCATGAGCTGATTGAACATGTCGGCAAGTTCCCATACCAGGTCGTTTGAGAGCAGCGAACCCATGAAAATGAATACGAGCGCAATAACGGTGAATACCGGAACTGCCTTCTTGCCAAAGAGATACTGAACGTTGATCTTCGCGAACAGGTTCCAGCTCAAGATCGTGGAGAATGCGAAGAAGAGCAAGCAGATAGCTACGAAGACGTTTCCGCCTGTTGTGCCAAAAACAGTTCCGAAAGCAAGCTGTGCCATATTGGTCTTGTCGATACCTTCGTAGGCACCTTGAGCAAGCGCACCATTGCCCGTGTAGAGCACGCTAATAACAACGAGGGCGGTAATGGTAACCACGATGAAGGTGTCAACAAAAACGCCGATCAACGCAACAGTTCCCTGCTCATGCGGGTTTCTCACGTTCGCCTGTGCGTGAGCGTGCGGGGTTGAACCCATGCCCGCTTCATTCGAGAAGAGGCCGCGTTTCGCGCCTTGTGCGAGCGCTGCCAGGATGCCGAAGGTCACGCCGCCGATCTCTGCTTGTGGATTGAATGCGCAAGAGAAGATGAGCGCGAACGCTTCGCCGGTTGCTGGCAGGTTTGCGAAGAGCACGATAAGGCCGCCGACCAGGTAAACGATCGCCATGATCGGAACGATCTTTTCCGTAACGATCGCCAAGCGTCCAACGCCGCCGATGAACACGTACGCGGCGATCGCGACAACCGCGATGCCCCATACCCATGCGGGAATACCAAAAGCAGTTTCGCAGGTTGAAGCAATGGAGTTCGATTGCACCATGCAGCCCATGAATCCAAGTGCGAGAATGATCGCAACTGAGAAGAAGCCAGCAAGGAAAGTGCCGAACTTGCCGCGGAATGCGGTCTTGATGTAGTAGACAGGACCGCCGTGAACGATGCCTTCGCTATCGACGATACGCGTCTTTTGTGCGAGCACCGCCTCGGCGTAGTTCGTGGCCATGCCTAAAAATGCGATGAGCCACATCCAGAAGATTGCACCAGGGCCACCGATCAAGATCGCGCCGCACGCACCAACGATGTTGCCAGTGCCGACCTGCGCCGCAATAGCAGTGGTGAGCGCCTGGAAGGAGCTCATGCCGCTCTTCTCCTTTTTGCCGAAGAGCGAAAAACCGCCGAACACACGCTTCCAGCCTTCTCCGAAGCAGCGGATCTGCACGAAGCGCGTGCGGATGGTGAAGTAGAGGCCTGCGCCGATGAGCAAGATGATCAGCACGTAATTCGAAAGGTACGAATTGATGGTAACGACGATGTTCAGCAAAGCTTCTTCCATGGGTGGATTCTCCTATGGCTTTGATATGGATGGTTCACGGCTTTTCGCAGAGAGCTGCGAACAGTGTGTGGCTGCTCGTTTAGAGCAACAGTCGTAATTCTAGTAAAACTCGAAGAAAAGCAAGAGAGGATTCGGGTGCTTTGTCTTAATAAAGTGCTCGGTGGTCGAACTTCACGTGAGCGAAGCAAGATCGAGATTCGACCGCGGGGGGATCGGGTAACCGTGAAAAGTAGATGAATCGGATGGATCGTCTAGTCAAATAGAATCCCGAGAAGCTTCGTCTGTTGGTTCCACCAGGGCGTTTTTCTACGATAGAAGAAGGAAAAACGACCAACAACGAAGAAGGGAATTCGCTATGACGGTAGAAACAGCACGACTATGCACCGAAGACCGGGACTATCGCCGCTACGGGATCGAGAAGGGCAACCCGCAGCCGTTCGAGGACGACATGCACACGCCAGGTGGCAAGGGAACCTTCGAATGGTGGTACACCGATGCGAATTTCGACGACGGCACCACCGTGGTGGCAATCTGGTTCACGAAGAACTACTTCGATGTGCCCGGCCCGGCTTGGCCGACGGTCGATCTCGAGATCACGCTCAAGGACGGCACGCGCATCAATCCGGTGGTCCACGGGCAGAAGGGCGTCCCGGTAAGGAAGTCAGGCGGTCCGTGCGACGTGCAGATCGAGAAATGCTACATCAAATACGATGAGGGGCGCTATGTGCTCCACTTCGATAACGGCGATTACGTCTACGACGCGGTTATGACGCCGACCACGCCCATGTGGCGCCCCGACACCGGCATCTGGAATTTCGGCGACCTCGAATACGGTTGGTTCGTCGCTGCTCCTACGGCAGATGTGGAGGCTACGCTCACCATGAAGGGCGTGACCAAGCGCCTGAAAGGCACTGGCTATCACGATCACAACTGGGGTTACACTGGCCTCGAGAACATGATGAACCACTGGTATTGGGGCCGCGCCAAGGTGGGCGACTACACGGTCATCGCGTGCGACATCATCGCCGAGAAGAAATACGGCAATAAGCGTCTGCCGGTGTTCATGATCGCTAAGGACGGCGAGATCTTGAACGACGATGCTACGATCACGAAGGTCGAGCGCTCCGATACGCACATCAACGATTTCACCAAGAAGTTTATGGATGACACGCTCGTCTATTATCAGGACGTGAGCCCTGATGAAAAGTATGTGATCACCTTCGAACGCAAACGCGATATCATGCCGCGCAGCCTTCTTGAAGTCGTCTCGCCCGTGAAGCGATTCTTCGCGAAGCTGGTGGGCATGAACCCGACCTACATGCGCGTTATGGGCGACGTTACGGTGGATGTTGAGCGCAACGGCGAATTCGACCACGTAACCGAAGAAGGCCTCTGGGAGCAGTACTTCCTCGGCAGCAATAAGGAGGCGATCATTGAGGGCGTGCGTTATCCGGTGAGCGCCTAGCGATGTGGCGAAGCGGGCGCTCTCTTGCTCGGAACGAGTGCTCGCCCGAACACGGTGCTCGTCGCCACTCGTAGTGATTCCGGCTTCGGCCGATCTCGTTATTCCAATGTGGCCTGCAATGGTTCTTTCCTGAGGAAGTCCGGTGCGCATTGCCAGATCGCATCGAGAACGACCTCGAAGGACCATTGCAGATCGCAACGACACCATTGCAGGAAGACGTCGACGATTCCGCAGAGATAGACATCGATCTTGAGCTTGAGCAAGAGCTTTTCGTCGGGCGAAAGACTCGGGCTCAGGTGTTGCTCGTAGCTCGCTTGCTGAAGCCACTCGAGGATCGTGTCGCGGAAGTTGTTCTGGCCGGCATGATCGGGCAGCTGTCGGAAAAACCCCTTGTGATGCTGTGCGAACGCGAAGGCGTGACGGATATTCTCGACCGTGTTGATCGGCAGGCCGCTCTGCACGAGATGGCTGATCGGGATGTAGCTGACGAGATCGTTCATGTCGCGGAAGTTGTTGTAGAACGTCTGCCGGGCAGTATGGGTCTCTTTGATGAGCGCGGTAACGGTGATGCGGTTCAGCGGCTGGGTCTCGCAGAGACGCAGCAGCGTATCGCAATACAGCTTCTTCGTATCCGCCATGTTATTTGCGGTAGATGCCGGGGACGATCTTGAGTTGAGCTTGGTCGTGGAAGTAGTCCTTGATGCTTCCGAGCATGGGCATCGTCTGCTTCACCGAGATCGCACCTTCCGGGCAGCGAGACCGGCAATAGCCGCAACCGAGACACACCTCTTGGTTCACGACCATCTTCCCGTCGCTCTCGCGAAAATGAATGGCATCCTGAGGGCAATAGTCGATCTGGCATTTGCCGCAACCGACACAGCGATCGTGGTCGACCACCGCGGTCCAGCCGCTTGGTAGGAAGCCGCGCTTGATGTTGCGCGGGCCGTTCTTCGAGAGGTTCATGCCTACGCAGCAGCACGGACAGCAAAAACAGATCTCGAGGAACGAGTCCATTTGGTCATTGCGAAAACCCCAGATCAACTGTTCGACCTGCACCCAAAGCGACTGACAGGTGAGCCCGAGCGCCGCAGCGCGTTCCACGCGTTCGTACGCCTCTTCTTTCGTGAGCTCGACCGCCATGCCGTGATCGACCACTACGCGACCGCCGAGATCGAGGAAGAGGCAGGCGAGGTCGTGCGGATAGCTCTGGCAGTCGCTGCCAGCGCGGCAAAGACATTCTTTCATGCCGCCGATGAACTCCGCTTCATCGATCGCCTTCTTCACTAGATCGATCGGCAGCGTGACCGTTGCCATATCACGCTCGATGTCGTTCGAGATGGTCTCGTTCAGCTGGATGGTCTTGGTCGAAGTAGTGCCGTGATGGTGGCTACCGCACGAGCAACTTGCTTCCGTCGTTTCCTTCGCGCCTTCCACCTTCGTCGCGCTCTTTTCCGGTCGCGGGGCAAGCCGTTCGAGCTTGCAAGCGAATGCCCCCTTCGCTGCTTCGGGATTCTTGTGGACGACGTAGTTGTTATAACGAGCCGTTCCGGGGCGGTCTTCGTCGACATCGACGTTGAGGTTGAAGGCGAAGCCGGCGGAATAAGAATCCTCGGGCGGGTCGAACATCATCGCCTTGCGATAGAGCTTGTCGCCGATCGAACCGGGCTTTCCCAGGTGCTTCGACAGGTCGAGGATCTTCTTGAAGACCTTCAGCACTACCTTCCAATTCCATTGGCGTGCAGAGGTGTGCGTGACGATGAAGTTCTTGATCCCGAGGCCGTTGGGCTTGTTCTGGTAAAGCGGACGTGGGCTGGGACCGGCGCTCTTCCTGCTGAGCCGCTCCTCGTCAAGGAAGAGCACATTGCCCTGTTCGTCGATATTGGTGTAGAACGCGGGAAGCGCTCCGTCGGCCGGCTCTTCGCCGGTGTAGGTGAGCACGCGTTCGGTTTCTCTCTTCTCCATCAGAGCCTCCTTGAAACGTTTCGCATCTTCGTGCTAGGCAGCACGGTCCATCTGCGAGCTTTTGTATTCCAGAATCTTGTTGGCGCGACGCAGCTGCGCGTCTTTGCAGGCGAGCTTGCCCATCTTCGCTGCCATGCGGTGCATCATGAAGTTCGAGGGGACGCCCCACTGCAACGCAAGCCGTGCGATGGTCGCCTTCGAGGTGTTCTCGGGCCACCATGCTTGTAGGTAGCTCACGAAATGCGTGCCTTCACCGTTGTTGGTGGGCTGGAGGATGAAGTTCCAGGTCCACGCGAACCCTTTCATCCATTTCGGTCGCCAAGCAACCGCAAGATCCTGCGTCGGTTTGAAGCGCGTGTCGGAGTAGGTGAGGATGTATTCGTTGGGTTTCACGTCCACGACACCCGTGCCCATCCCGTTTTGATGATAGTACATCCAGTCGCCTGGCTTGACGCTCTGCCATTCAGGGCGAATCGTGTAATCGTTGCAGATATGGAAGCCGAAGAATCGCTCAAGATGCTGGAAGCTGTAGAATCCGGCCTTGGTCAGGTTCATCTGGGCGAGATACGGGTAGAAGTCTTCTGGCGCGCAATCGAAATCGAACGATTGACCTCCCGTGATGCGAATGTCTTCCGGGCTGAAGATGTCGTGGCCGGGCAGCGTTTCTTCGCAGGCTCGTATCTCTTCTTTCGGGCTGCTGTGCGCCATGCCGTAGCCGAGCAGCACCACGATGCCGACGAGCGCGATCGCGACGCAGCCGATAACGGTCGGAAGCCATCCGAACTGGACCCAGCAGAAGGCGATGATCGCAGCGACGAGGATCACGCAGAACCAAACTTGGGGCCACACGCGGGCGCGCTGGTTTTTGAGGTGCGCTTCGTCGAGCGGAGTGGCGGGGATATAGGGGTTGACCGTGCTCATGGGGTAGCTCCTTTCGATCGGAGGGTTCGCCTTCAGGTTCTTACGCGACGTTCAGGATGCGATTGGCGGCATAGATGCCTGAGATCGCAGCGGGTTCGACACCGAGACCGTTCACGTCCGATGCGATATAGCAGTTTTCGTCCCAATCCTGTTCGAGGACGCTCGTGCCGTACGTGAAGAGCGCCTCGTTCCAGATGCGGTAGTCGACGATCTCGTAGTCGCTGAAGTGTTCGCCGAGGTCGATCTCGTCTCGGCTGTAGATGTTGAAAAGGCCGTCGGGACGTTGCGCGATCGCGATCACGTCGAATTCGTCGCTGTAGTAGTGCGCCATCGCTTTGGCTGTTTCTTGGTTGGGTATGCCTTTTACCAGGTAGCTTACAAGTTTCGTAGGCTGCCGGATCTCCTTGATGCCCAGGAGCTTCTGCGTGGTCAGCCCGGTCGTTGCGATGACGAGATTCTTCGCGGTATAGGTCTTCCCTTCCTCGGTTCGAACCGTCCAGCCACCGTCTCCCTTTTCTGCAGTTCGCACCGAGGCGATCTCGACACGTCCGTCCAGGAAGTTCGTGAACTTCTCACGGTCGAGCGTGAAGTTGAAGAGCTTCACGACGATACCCTGGGTGACATTCAGGAAATCGAGCGCATTGAGTTCATTCACGCGCGATCCCGTGCAAGCGTAGGCGAATTTCGAGATGAAGTTGTCGGCTGCCTTCGCGATGCCCAGTTCATCGATGATCTCGCTCGCACGCATATGGTAGTAGCGGTCGATCTTCGGATGCTTCGCGAGCGCCTTCGCTGCTGGCATGGTCTCGCAATCCTTCTTATACGCGGCATATTCCGGGATGAAGTGTTTCTGCATGAACGATTTGAAGCGGAGCAGTTGCGGAACGCTCGCGATCATGGTCGGGCTCATGCCTTTGAAGGCTTTCGTGGGGGAGCTGTGCAGCATGAGCTTTCCCAGAGGCACCTCGAGCGGACCGTCTTCGTCGAGGATCTTGAAGGCGTTGTCGTAGTTCTCCATGCAAAACACCGCGCCGAAGTTGTTGTGTAGTTTCGGGTCGTAACAGACGCGCCCACCCAAGTCCTCGGTGATGAGCAATACGTCTCTGCCGTTTTCTTTCAACTTGCGTGCGCAGCTCATGCCTGCGATCCCGCCGCCTACTACGATCGTTTCTGCATCCATCGAAACCCTCCTCGCTTTCAGTCGCTGTTCGTGAACATGTTTTGAACGTGTTCAATAGTACGGCGTGCCAAGGGGTCAGTTGGACAATCAGGGAATGATCGTCTACTTGAGAAGCAGCGGCGATATTCGAACCAGCCCACCGCTCGCGTCGATGATGGTAGACTGAAGAGAACGAAAACGGCGGCGCAGGCGGAGGTGTCGGCCATCATGACATATGGCGACTTGAAGAAAAAGCTGTATTGTGATGCCTTCCTGCAACTTTGCGAGACAAGGGATCTGTCTTCCATCACGGTCACGAATGTGATCGAGGCTGCCGGAACAGCCCGTCAGACTTTTTACAACCATTTTTCGGACATCAACGAGTTGATCGGTTACATCCCGATCAACTTCCTTGAGACTTACGGACATCCGATCTATTTCGCTGAGACCGTCTATGAGGCGTACAATTATGCGCTCGAGCACAAAGGGTTCTTCTCGCAGCTGCCGCGCCATAGCGGACAGAATAACTTTCGCGATACATTTCTTCATCATATGAGAGAGTTCTTGAAGAGCGAGTTTCTCCGCAACGACCTCGATGAACAGGAGCAGATGTATCGCACGATCGCGATCGAGCAGACGATCATCGGTGTGACCGACACCTTCCTCGAATGGTGCCGTGGGCAGATGGAGTGGCCGGTCGATATGCTCGTAAGGGTTCAATACGATACAGTTCCTGCCTTCATGCAGGCACAGCAAAAATTGCCGCCGCGCCTTTGGCGCGCTCATCGAGATGTTTAAGAATCTGCGTTCTTGAAAACGCTGCGGTCGAGCGTTTTGGTGAGACTTGCGATGCACATGGTCACGACGGCATCGCCAGTAACGTTCATGGCCGTACGTCCCATGTCAAGAATGCGGTCGACACCCATGATCATCGCAACACCCTCCGCAGGTAACCCGATCGACTCGAACACCATAGCGAGCATGATCGTTCCTACGCCGGGGACGCCAGCGGTTCCGATCGACGCGGTGACCGCTGTGATGACCACGGTTACGAGCGCGGCGAGCGAAAGCTCGATCCCGAAGGCTTGCGCGATGAAGATGACCGCGACACCCTGCATGATAGCGGTGCCGTCCATGTTGATGGTAGCTCCGAGCGGGATGGTGAACGAAGCGACTTTCTCATCGACGCCGCATTTGCGCTCGAGCGTTTCCAGGTTCAAAGGGATGGTCGCATTTGATGAGCTGGTGGAAAAGGCGAAGAGCATGACGGGCAGGATCTTGCGCAGAAAACGTAGCGGGTTGAGTCGCGTGAATAGCACGAAAAGGATCAGATATACCACGAACAGTTGAAGGAAGAGCCCACCGTATACGGTAAGGATGAACTTCAGCATGGGCAGCATGCCATCGATGCCAAGGTTGGCGAATGTGCGGACGATCAGGCAGAAGATACCGACGGGGGCCACTTTCAGCACGAGGTTGATCATGGTCATCATGACAGTGTTGAACTGCGTGAAGAAGCGATTCACGGTCTCGACCTTCTTGCCGAGACGGCCGAGCACGAAACCGAGCACGAGTGCGAAGAAGATGATCTGGAGCATCGCGCCGCTATTCATGGCTGCGATGATGTTGGTGGGGATGATGTTCACGAGCGTGTCGGCCATGCTTACTTCGGCGCTCGCACTGGAGGTGTCCGCCATGATGACCGCTGAGAGATCGAGGCCCACACCCGGTTCGACCACTTCAGCAAGGCCGAGTGCGATCAGCACGGCGATAGCTGTGGTGAGCAGATACAGGGCGATCGTGCCTAAGCCTACTTTGCCGAGCAGCTTCGGGTCGGACATAGCCGCAGCGCCGCACACGATCGAGCAGAACACGAGCGGGATGACGAGCATCTGCATCAGGCGGATGAACCATTGGCCGAGCACATAGAAGATGCCCTCGATCACGTAAAGGTCGAAGGGCGAGTCGGTTGGAACGATGGCAGAAAAGAGCAGGCCCACTACGATGCCGGCCACGAGCGATACAAGGATCCAGGTGGTGAGCGAAAGCTTCTTCTTCGATTCGTTAGCGGCCATGGAGCGGTCTTTCCTGTTCGCGGTCGGGATCCTCTGCGTTCCAGGATATAGAGGATGCAGAGATCGGCGAGTTATCTGCTTTTCTAGTATAGAGCTTCATGCGCGTATCGGCATGAGGTGAAAACAAGCGTTCAACTTGCGAGCCATCAGCGAGCATGCGCTCGCTTCAGGTATGCTCGTTCTGCATGTTCGACTTATGCGGATTGTCTCGCCGCGCCCTTGAAAACGACCGCCCAGCAGAGGAAAATGAGGACAGATGGATCGAGTCCATACGGGGGTGAGCGAACATGTTGAAGGTCAGATCGGAAAAACTCCTCATCATCGCAGCGGCGGTTTGGCTGCTCGCCGGTATCAACATTTTGCGTTTGGGCATCATCGCGATCTTGGACACCGAACTTGTCGCGGCGTTGCTCGCGATCGGCATCGTGGTCACCTTCCTGCTCTTTCATATGATGTTCGCGAAGCTCGTCGGCAAGCAATCGACCCGCATTCGAGACTACGGCAACGCGCCTACCTGCGCGTTCGCGTTCTTCGATGTGAAAGGCTATGTGATGATGGCGATCATGATGGGTGGCGGTATCGCGCTGCGCGAATTCGGCATCATCCCTGAATGGATCATCGCGTTCATGTATACCGGCATCGGCACGGCTCTCGCGCTGGCCGGCATCGGTTTTGCCATCCACTATTTCAAACGGGGTGGCTCGCTCGTGTGTCCCGTTACCAAGAAGACGCGTCTTGCGTAGCGCAAAGGACCCGCATGGAAATCGCGTTCAAATTCGCCGATAACAAAGAGGATGCCTATCAGGTTCGCCGTCGTGTATTCATCGATGAACAGGGGTTTCAGGATGAATTCGACGCGATCGATGAAGATGCGCGCATGATTCACCTGACCGTCTATTGCGACGGGGCGCTGGCAGGTTGCGCGCGTTTGTTCCCGTCTGCTATCGAGCCGAAGATCGACGGCGAAGAAGGTTCTGGGTGCTCGGCCGGTTCGCGATCTTTCCTGAGTATCGCAAATTCGGACTGGGCAGGAAGATCCTGCAAGCCGCCGAAGAAGAGGCGTCGCGCCATGGAGCGCGCCGTGCAGTGCTTCATGCGCAGTGTCGCGTTGCGCCGTTCTATGCGAAGAGCGGATATGAAGCGTTCGGTCCGATCGAGTTCGAGGAGCACGTCGAACACCAGTGGATGGGCAAGGACCTTGTTTGACTAAACGATGCCGCCTTGATCAGCAGCGTTCGGTCAAGCGTTCATCGGCGTTCCGTCTGCCATTTTCAATAATCCGCGAATACTAGATAACGTAGTCGTTGCCTGCAAGATCGGGCGTGGCCAGATCGGCGATGGTGGTCGCGTCCAGGTAGTTGTCGATCACGTCTTCGAGGCCGACCCAGAAACGCATGGCGCGACAGTTGCCGCGGCGCTCGCACGATTCGTTGTCGATGCTGTTGCAGGGGGCGGTTGCGAAGTCGCCCTCCACCGCGCGGATCACTTCACCTGCGGTTATCTTGTTCGCGGGGCGCGCGAGTTGGTAGCCGCCGTTCTTGCCGCGCACACTTGCGAGCACGCCTGCCACCACGAGCGGCTTCACGATCGCTTCGAGGTACTTGTCGGAGAGACCCTGGCGTTCGGCGATCTGGCGCAGCGAAACGCGCGATGTGCCCGCATTCTCGGCAACATCGATGACCGCGCGAAGCGCGTAGCGTCCTTTCGTTGAAACCAGCATACCTTTCCTTGTTGGGCGATCGGTTCATTATGCGATCCGGCTTTCATCTGGTTCGACGCGCCAGCAGGACCGCTTATTCCTTCTAATTCACTAGGTTATTGTAATACAGTCTTGTCGAGAAGTTATGGGCGCGCTATAATCCTATTAACCTACTGAAATAATAGGAATTAGAATGAACGCAGGCTCTCTTTCCTGAAGTTCGGTGGGGAAGAGAGCATCGAGCAAAAATAAGGAGCACTTGCCATGAAGATCTACGAGTCGGTCGATCAGCTGGTCGGACATACGCCGCTTCTGGAGCTCAAGCGCATCGAAGAGGCGCACGGCACCAATGCGCGCATTCTGGGTAAACTCGAGTATTACAACCCGGCGGGTTCGATCAAGGATCGCATTGCCAAAGCGATGATCGACGACGCGGAGGCGGCAGGCATCCTGAAGCCGGGTGCGACCATCATCGAGCCGACTTCGGGCAACACCGGCATCGGCCTTGCGTCCATCGCGGCGGCGCGCGGCTATAAGCTCATCCTCACCATGCCCGAGACTATGAGCATCGAGCGTCGCAACCTCATCAAGGCTTATGGCGCCGAGATCGTGCTGACCGATGGGGCGAAGGGCATGACGGGCGCGATCGAAAAAGCTAACGAGCTCGCGGCCGAGATTCCAGGCAGCTTCATCCCGGGGCAATTCATCAACCCCGCAAATCCGGCCATCCACAAGGCCACGACCGGCCCCGAGATCTGGGAAGACACCGATGGCGAAGTGGACATCCTGGTTGCGGGCGTCGGTACGGGCGGTACCATCACGGGCATCGGCCAGTACCTGAAGGAGCAAAAGCCCGAGGTGAAACTGGTGGCGGTCGAGCCGGCGGGTTCGCCGGTGCTTTCGGGCGGAAGCGCGGGTTCGCACGGTATCCAAGGTATCGGTGCCGGTTTCGTGCCCGAGGTGCTCGATACGACGCTCTACGACGAAGTGATCACGGTCGAAAGCGACGATGCGTTCGCGATCGGGCGCGAGATCGGGCGCGAAGAAGGCGTGTTGGTAGGAATCTCTTCGGGAGCCGCTGTATGGGCTGCCCTTGAACTGGCAAAACGTCCCGAGAACGAAGGCAAGACCATCGTGGCTATCTTGCCTGATACGGGCGAGCGCTATCTCTCAACACCGATGTTCGCAGATGAATAAACCTTGATACTCTGATTCCAAAACCTCATATAAGCATTCTGAAGCAAAGAAGAGCTGATCGGCCACTCTTCTTTGCTTTGTTTTTGCATCCGTCCTTTTTATGTGCGAATTGAGCACAGGTAAAGTATCCGATATTCTTTTATAGAACGTAAGGAATGGAGAAGGAAATGGCATCATCAAAAGAGCGCGTTGCATACGTGATCGAGCAGCTGAACATTGCGACTGGTGGTAATGTTTCATCTCGCGCGATGATGGGGGAATATGTCGTCTATTATCGTGATAAAGTGATCGGAGGCATCTACGACGATCGCCTTTTGGTGAAGGTGACGGATTCTTCTCGCGCGTTGCTCGCGAATGCTTCTCTTGAGATTCCCTATGCGGGAGCGAAGGAGATGCTGAAGATCGAGAACGTTGAAGATGCTGCCGCGATCAAGGAATTGTTCGAAGCGATGTATCCTGAACTTCCTGCGCGCAAAACGAAGAAGAAACAAAGCTAAAACGCAGTATTAAAGGAACCACTATGAATGTCGTCGTCTATTGCGGATCGAATCCGGGAAACAATACGAACTATGCAAAAACAGCCCTTGAACTGGGCGCTTGGATCGGAGATTCAGGCAATACGCTCGTGTATGGCGGAAGCTCCGTAGGCCTTATGGGGCTGATATCGCGCGTGGTGCTTGAGCATGGTGGCGAAGTGTATGGCGTTGAGCCGCAGTTCTTCATCGATGCGGGCGTTGAACAGCAGGATCTGACCGAGCTTTATGTGGTCGAGAACATGAGCGAGCGCAAAGCGAAGATGATCGAACTCGGCGATGTTTTCGTAGCGCTTCCGGGGGGCGTTGGTACGCTCGAAGAGATCTCGGAGATCATGTCACGCATTCGTTTGCACCTGACACCTGGTCCTTGTTTCTGCCTTGATATCGATGGTTTCTATGAGCCGCTTCACCAGCTCATCGAGAACATGCACGAGCATGATTTCATCGAGCATTGGGATAAGGATGCGTTCCAATTCCCCAAAACCGTCGAAGAGCTGATCGAAGGACTTTCGAAGTGGCACCCTGATGGGGTGTTCGATGGGCGCCCGATCGTGCCAGAAAAGCAAGAACTCTTGATGTTCGGATAGCTTTTCTCGTGTAGCTCTCATCCGCAAAGAAGCTGCTCAATGACTTGTTTTCGCAGAGCAGCGCGCTTCTCCTGATCAGAACAGACTTGTTTCAAGCGAACGCAGCACGCCCACTAAGGCATCATCGTTGCGATAGCGGAATACGAAAGATAGAAGAATGCGTGCGATGTCGAATAAGCCTTCGTCGAGCGCGGTGATTGCAGCTTCTTCTAGAACAGCGCGCATGCTTTCAGTCAGCACAAGAGGAACTCCTGCTTCATCAAGGAGCCTATCGATATCTTCGCTGAGGGGAAGTGGCAGCCCCGTGTCTTTCTGAAGCTCTTCGATCTCCGACACACAGGCCGCGCTCACGACGTTGGAAGTTTGGAGCGCCTTGATATAACTTGCGAGCGCTGTTTCAGGGTCGCCCGATTTCCAGAGCGCATAGGCAAGATGGTAGTAGAGGGCGGCAATATCATCAGGCGAGGTCATGAGCGTAAGAGCGCTCTCAAGCGTGGCTCGCGCGTTTGCGAAATCATCATTGAACACGAAGATTCGCCCAAGAGCACGATATCCTGCGCTCATGGTAGGAGCTATTGTGATCGCTTTCTTGGCGCAGCGCATCGCTTCATCGATGTGGTCGCGCGAACAGAGCAAATAGGCGAGCTCGAAGAGGCAGAACGCATAGCTATCGGGTGCGAGCTGTGTTTCTTTTCCTCTGTCTTGCAAGATCGTGCAATCTTGCGGCGCGGGGAGCGTTCCTGCTTTCACCTGGTTATAGACGAGCCGCGCAGCGTACGAATCGAACACGCGATAGACGGTCGTTTCGTTATCTGCAAAATGCCCCGTTTCCTCGAGTTTCGCAACGGCGTTGGTCAGAATTTGGAGTGCCTCTTCAGGCTGGTCTGCTGCTGTCAATGCTTCAGCGGCGCGATAGGCACTCATGCATTCGTCTTCGCCCAGGAAGCAATTGACCGTAGTGTTCTGCTCGTGAGGATCGACGGTTCCTTCCGCGAGTGCTCGCAGAAGACGGGTGAACGCTTCGGCGTTGCGGGGGTTCGAGTCGCGCGCGAGCGTCTCCGCTTCGATCTGGCGAACGCTGGCAACCGCGCTTGAAGTGTCTGCTGCAGCAGCTATCGCATCGGCAAGGCACTCTGCTGTCGAGCGCAATTCAGCGTTGAAGAAGATCTCCAGGTCGCGGTATGTTTTTGCACCAAAAGCTGCAGCAACTTCTGAGGGAAGTTCCGCATGGGGATCAGTTTGTGGTGCAGTTGAGAGTGATGCAGTCTCGGTAAAGTTTGTGCTTATCGCCTGGTTGGGAAGGTTTTCATAGAGGGTTGAAGGATCTCCTTTGCGCTCTTCAAGGAATCCGTTTGAGCGCTCGTAGAGATCGCGATCGAGCGAAGTTGAGAAGAGGTCAACATCTTCTGAGCCATCGCGACCGATGGTTCGTGCAACCAGGTCAACGCGTTCGATGCGGGAAGAAGAGCGCATCGCGATATCAACGAGAAGAAGTCCCACCGCTCGCGCATAGCGTTCTGCAAGAGCGGCTGCTTCACCTTCAGATTTATCGAACAGCGAAGCCATCATCGAAGCATCAGGAACACGCATCTCGAACTTGACCTGCCCAGCTGGCAGATCGAGCCGGAAGCGTGCTTCTACCCGAAGAGGGAGTGCCATATTCTCTATTCCTGCAGCGATATGCGAGCGCGCCTGCCACTGCCCGGCTGGCTTGCCAACAGCTAATTCGTTTGCAAGTTCGAGCTCGATCGATTGTCCCGCGGCCGTTTCAAGAAGATAAGCCTCACAGCCAGCAAGGCTCGCGAGTTCGCCTTTGGATTGCAGGACCTGGAGAAGTGATTCGGTAAGCGAGAACAAATTGAGTGCAGCTTCGATCTCCCAAATCGTAGTCTCTGGCAGGGCGGACGATTCATTCATGTCGCGCACGAAGAAGGTATTGGCATATTGCGCAGTGCGGATCAGACGGAGCTCGGCATTTTCATCTTCAGCTGCAAGATCGGGTATGCCGGCCGCAATAAGTCGGTCGCTCAACTTCGAGACCACTGGATGGGCTGTAACGAGATGGTCCGTTTCAACCTTGCTCGCTCGTTCGATCACGGTCTTCAAGGCGGGGAGCAGTTCGTCTTGCGCGAGTACCCGATAAACCTCATCGATGCCGAAGGGTAGTGTTGCTTTGCCGAGTGTTGGTCGGTACACGAAAGCCAGATAAGCGCGGGTCATCAGGTCATAATAATGAAGGCGCTTCCCGTGGCCTTTGAAGTCGTACCAGGTTTCGCCGATCGTGTATTTGGCATTTTGCCCGCTGCCACTTTTCGTGAAGGGAGCGCAAGCAATGGGGCTGCCATCTTCTCCGCGCACGAAGATCGTGCCGTTGCTCGAAGAGCCTTCAGCAAGCGCGATGAAAAGATCTTGCGGCTGAGCGGGAGGGCGTTCGAAGCCAGTTTCAGTGGTGAAAGCGCGACCGTACATATCGACGTAGGCAAGCACGCGGATCTTCTGATCGTCAAGGAACTCGACTACGTAGAAGCCGCCTTCGTTCGATGGCGTAGGGATCGCTCCCTTGAACCAACCAAAGCGAGCATCTGCAGGAGGAATTCCTGGCTCTACCTGGTCAATCGCATCATCCATGACCGCTTTTCGGCATGACCAGAGCCTCTCAGCCTTGCCCACGCGATAGATGCCATCTCCTAGATATTCAGCCACAGTGAACCCCCTTCATGTGTTTGTTTTAGTCTATCATGCAGGGCGTGAACAGGGGACGGGGCAAGTGTTCAATCTATTACGTTTCAGATGTGGTTTGCGCCCATAGCGCGGGTTGAACATTTGCCCCATCCCCTGTTCACGAAGGAGTGCTCGCATTTCGTTTTATGAGGGACGGAAGTTGCTTGACAACAATGCCTGCCAAAACGAGGAAAGCGCCGAAGAGCACGAGCGGGGAAGGTGCATCGCCCACGATGGCCCAAGCTGCGAAAATGCCCACCGGCAGCTCGCTCGAGGCCATGATCGAAACCATGCCCGTGGTGAGCTTGGGGCTTGCGAAGTTGATGAGCGTAGTGGGAATGAGGATGCCAAGTATCGCAAAACCGATGGCGAACGGCCAGGTTATAGGATCGAAGAAGGCTTGCGTGTAAGCTGCTGGGCTTGCGATCGAAGTGAAGAGCAAGCCGCCAGCGGTTAGCATGGTCGTGCGCAGTACGATAGGCTGGCCAGTTCCCAAGGTTCCTGAATAGTAGAGGAAAAGCGCGTAGAAGAGCGCGGATCCAAGACCATAGGCAATGCCAAGGGGGTTGAGCGCTGCAACGCTTCCATCAAGCAAGCCAGTTGCGAAGAGCGTTCCAACGAGTGTGATAACAATGGCAATGATCGTCGAGGTTGCTGGGAGCTTTTTCTTGTGAAGGCACTCGATCAACACGCTGATCCAAATGTATTGGAAGAGCAGCGTTAAGGCGGCAGAAGAGGGCAGGAGCGAAACTGCTGAATAATAGCAAACGCTCGTACCGCCGGTGAAAACACCGAGCAGGGCGAGCTTGGCAAGATTTTTAGGCGATGCCCATTTGATGCGCCGAACGAGCATGATGGCAAGGCACACTAAAAAGGCCACCAAATACTGCAAGGGCACGAACGTGTGAGGATAAATGCCGATCTCAGCTGCGCTCTTGATGGCTGGAACAATGAATCCGTAACAGGATCCCGCTATAAAAACGATAAGAGAATTGAACAGAACGCGATTCAAGACAAGCCCTTTGAACTAATCATTGTCAGTCGAGGTGCTTTTCGCTTCACGCGCTTCGTCGAGCAGCGCTTTCATAGTGGGGTTCTTGCGCGTGAGCTTCTTGACCGTAAGATCTTCGGCTTTGTCGTTTGCCAGACGAAGCTGATTTTCGCTGCCGATCAGGTTGTCCTTGATCTTCTGCAGGTGATCGATCGATTTATCGATCTCTTCGATGGCCTTTTGGAACTTCTGACTCGCAATGCGATAGTTGCGTCCGAACTTGTCTTTGAAATCAGCCAGCTGATCTTCGAAATTCGTCACATCGATGTTCTGTTGGCGAACGAGCGCAAGCTCTTTACGGTATTGCAGTGAAGAGAGCGCTGCGTTGCGCAGAAGCGTGATGATGGGAATGAAGAACTGCGGTCGGATCACGTACATCTTCTCGAAGCGATACGACACATCAGTGATGCCAGCGTTGTAAAGTTCGTTTTCAGGCTCGAGTAGCGAAACGAGCACCGCATATTCGCAGTTCTTCTTCTTGCGATCGGCATCGAGCTTCTTGAAGTGCGATTCGTTGGTCTTGCGATTTACGGAATCGTCAGCTTCGTTCTTCATCTCGAACATGATGGAGATGATCTCGTTGCCCTCTTTATCGAAATCGCGGAAGACGAAATCGCCCTTGGTGCCCTCGATCACTTCGTTGTCCTTCTCGAAATAGGCATGTGGGAAGGCGGTGGGGCGCAGACGGTTGAACTCGATCTCGCAGTGTTGCTCGAGGCTCTCGCCGAGCATCTTCGTAGAGAGCTGCGCTTTCATGTCTTGAATGCGGAGGATCTCGCGTTCGCGATCGGCGATGAGCTCATCTTTAGCAGCGAGCTTTTCTGCCAGTGTTGCCTTGTGCTCGGCTTCGATGCGCGCGAGTGCTTCTTGTTCGCGAACCACCTGGGCGCGCAGTTCATCACGCTCGCGTTCAACTGCGATGCGGGCGTCCTTCAGCGTCGATTCCTGCTTCTGGAGCGCAAGCTGGGTTTCTGTTGAAGCCTGTTGGCGTTGCGTTTCAAGTTGTTGCGCGAGCGAATCGCGCTCTTTTTCGACGGCGCGCAGCTTATCGCTTTCTGCGCTCAAGGCATCAGCAACGGCAAGCTTTCGGGCGGTATCAGCCTCGCTCGCTTGTGCTTGAAGTTGCGCCTTCAGTGCTTCGAGCTGCTTTTCGAGCTCCGCCTTTTCGTTTTGAGCTGTAAGCTGAAGATCTTTGGCCTCAGCACGGAACTGCTCGGTCTGTGCGGCAAGCTGGCTATCGCGCTGCGCAATTTGTGCGCGCAGCTCTTCTTCAGCTTTCGCAACTGCAAGAGCCATATCCTGTTCGCGATTCTTCTCGGCAAGCGAGATACGTTCGTTCAGCTCGCGCTGGAATTCATGGTCGCGTACCTGGTTCAAAAGAGCAGCGTAGCCGCTTTCGTCAACGGTGAAGACTTGGCCACAATGAGGGCATTTGATCTCGTTCATTCAGTTCCTTTTCGTGTGGTTATGCGCGTTGCGACGCTTTTTGAGCTTTCTTGTGGGGCTTGAAGATCGAAAGAGCAAAGAGTGCGATCATGCCCGCCACGATCCCGCTCAAGCAGAGCGGATGGACGGGGACGAGCGCGGTTGAGACGACAAGGGCAATAGTGAGCACCCATTTTGCGGTGACCCAGCCATGAGAGAAGAAGCCCCATTTCGTGACAAAACCATAGAGAAGTCCGGTTGCCATGAGCGCAGGGATGCAGACCTTCACGACCTCTTGGACAAAGTTGATCGTTGCAAGGCCGAAGACCGGATCGATCGTTTGCGTCCAGAGCATGATCGAGCATACGAGCACGATGGTGAAGCCGCCAAGCCACAGGCTCGCGAACAACAGATGGACAAGGTCGAGGATGTGTTTAGGAGTCTTCTTCAACTTGGGCAAGATTGGTGCATGCATGGCCAGCTCCTTAATTCCTGGTAGGCAAGAAGTGGATTACCGGTTGATTCATCAGCTGCTTTAGCAGCCCGTATAGGCTTCGGGCTGCTCGCGAAAACTATGATGAACGCTCTTTCGTTAGCATATCACGGCTGAGGAGGGAGCGCGTTATCTGCAGAAAGTTTCTTTTGTTTACGATAGCCATAGTGACCAGAGAGGCCGATCATAAAGCAAGCCGCTATTGCGCAGGCGAACATCTCAGCGACGGTCACGGAGAACCAAATACCGTCGATGCCGAAGATGAGCGGCAAGATGATAACCGCTCCTGTTTCGAACACGAGTGTGCGTAAAAACGAGATGAGCGCCGAAACAAGCCCATTGTTGAGTGCGGTGAATAGGGACGATGCGTATATCGAAAAGCCCATGAACAAGAAGCAGAGCGCATATATCTTGTAAGCATATACGGTAAGGTCGAGCAAAGAGGTGTCGTAGGCCACGAAGATCTTCGATATAGGCTCGGCGAATGCTTGTCCAGCGAGGAACATGAGCAACGAGGCAATGGTGATGAGTCCTAAGCTCTTCATGAGCAGCGAGCGCATCTCTTTGTGATTCTTCGCACCGTATTGGAAGCTCATAAGGGGTGAAGCGCCTACCGAATATCCCATGAAGATAGCAGCAAAGATCATGGCGGTATACATGATCACGCCGTATGCCGCTACGCCATCTTCGCCAATGTAGTGCAAAAGCTGCCAATTATAGAGCATGGACACGAAGCTCATTGCGATATTGGTGACCATTTCAGACGAGCCATTCACGCATGCTTTGCCGATGACCTTCAGGCGTAGGTGAGGCTTCACGAAATAGAGGTGGCTCGTGCGTTTCTTCATGAAGTAGATAAGCGGAATGCCGCCGCCTAAGACCTCGCCGATATTGGTGGCGATCGCAGCACCGATGAGTCCCCATTGGAATACGCCCACGAAAAGAAAGTCCAAAACGATATTGGTAACGCCTGCGATAACGATGACATAGAATCCAAGTTTAGGTTGACCTGCGGTTACGAAGAAGCTTTGGAAGGCGTATTGCAGCACGAAGAAGGGCAGGGAGAACATCATGAAGATACCGTAGAGGGTAGCTGCTTCAAGCATCGGCCCTTCTGCTCCGAGAAAGCCCGCCATTTCTTCCATGAAGAAGATGCCCATAATAGCGAGCGCCGTACCGATAACACCCGCAAAGATAACGAGTAGGGTGAAATAGCGGCGTGCGCGCGGATGGTCGCCCTCTCCAAGCGTTTTTGCAACGATCGCACTGCCACCAGTGCCGATCATCATGCCTACTGAGGCAAGAATCATGCAAAAGGGCAAGATGAAGTTCACGGCGGCGAATGCGGTTTTGCCTGCGAAGTTCGAGACGAAAATACCGTCTACGATGGTGTAGAGCGAGGTGAAGATCATCATGAAGATGGTAGGGAGCGTAAAGCGAATGAGCTTGCTCGTGGACATATGTTGCGAAAGGTCGAAAGCCACAGGAGTCCTTTAAACCGGTTCAAGATCGTAGTTGCCTGCTTCTGAGAAAGCCAGAGAGCATCCGTCAAAGATACTACAGTCTAAGATGGCCATCAAATTCATTACATTATCTGTACAAACTGCGAACTTCCTTCACAATAGAATTCTCATATTTTTTCAAGAAAGAAGACCCTATGGAGACGAACAATATCAACAGTTTTCTCGTTCTGATAACGGGCGACATCGATAACTTCATGTATACCTACATTCTTGTTGCGTTGCTCGTGTTTACCGGCATCTATTTTACGATTCGCACGAAGGGCGTGCAGTTTCGTTACATCAAAGATATGTTCACGCAGCTCTTCGAGAAGAAGGTCGATAAGAACGGAAAGGCGATCTCTTCGTTTCAGGCGATGATGGTTTCGACGGGTTCACGTGTGGGCACCGGCAATATTGCCGGTATTGCAACAGCGCTTGCTATGGGTGGTCCTGGTGCGCTCTTTTGGATGTGGCTCATGGCGCTCATAGGTGGTGCATCGGCATTCATCGAATCGACGCTCGCGCAGATCTTCAAGATTCGCGGTAAAGATGGGCAATTCCGTGGTGGTCCCGCTTATTACATCCAGCAAGGTTTGGGCAAGCGTTGGATGGGTATCGTGTTCGCGGTCTCGCTCATTGCCTGTTACGTGGTGGGCTTCAATGAGCTGCAGGCGTATAATGCCGCGTCTGGTCTGGAGTATTACATCCCTGATTACGCGACCAATGGTGCTGCGGTGGTCTTGGGGGTCGTGTTCACCATCGCTACTGCCGCCGTTATCTTTGGAGGTCAGAAGCGTATTTCGGTCATCAATTCGTGGGGCGTGCCTATCATGGCGCTTGCCTATATCGGCTTGGGCGTTTGGATCACGTTCTCGCATCTGAACTTGTTGCCGGCAGCTTTTGGGATGATGTTCGCTTCTGCTTTCGATTTCCAGGCGATATTCGGCGGATTTGCGGGTTCTGCTTTGATGTTGGGCATCAAGCGTGGTCTGTTCTCCAACGAAGCTGGTATGGGTTCAGCGCCGAATGCTGCAGCAACCGCATCGGTTTCGCATCCCGTGAAGCAAGGCCTGGTGCAGACGCTTTCGGTCTATATCGATACGCTCTTTATCTGTACGTGTTCGGCCATGATCGTGCTGGTGTTCATGGTGCAGGATCCCCAGACGGCGGCTGGGCTGAACGGCATGCCGCTTGTTCAGATGGCGGTCTATCACTTTGCGGGCGATGTGGGGATCGCTTTCATCACCGCGGCGGTGTTCCTGTTCGCTTACACCAGCTTGATCGGCAATTACTTTTATGCGGAGTCCAATTTGAAGTTCATCTTCGGCGAGCGTAAGATGCTGCTCTTCTGGTTTAGGGTTGCGTGTTTGGCGATCATCTTCGCGGGCTGTTTGAGCAGCTTCGATCTGGCGTGGAATGTGGCAGATATCTTGATGGGCATCATGTGCATCATCAACCTCATTGCGATCCTTGCGTTGGGGAAGTGGGCGCTCAAGTGCCTGGACGATTACACGCGGCAAAGAAAGCAAGGGATCAACCCCGTGTTCAATGCGGCGTCGATCCCTGGTTTGCCTGCGTGTGAATGCTGGAACAATGCCTTCGATGCTCAGATCGAGCGTGATCTTGAGCAGCGAGAAAAAGCCTTTGAGAAGGCTTGATGCCTGATCAGCTTAGGCGCTGGTTCAAAGTAGCAGCTGCAGCGGCTTTGTTGAAGTTGCCACCCGTGCGCTGCGTGAGCGCGCCCATCACGCGCCCCATATCCTTTTTGGTAGTTGCGCCTGTTTCAGCGACCACTTCGTCGATGAGCGCCATGAGTGCTTCGCCTTCAACCTGCTCAGGAAGATAGCCTTCCAGAATAGCTACTTGCTCGGTGAGCGTGTCGGTGCGCTCTTGGTTGTTGCCTGCCTTGATCGAGCCATCGAGCGTTTCCTTCGTTTGCTTGATAACGCGTTTGAGCATCGCATCCACATCGGCTTCCGTGATGTCGCGGCGTTCGTTCACTTCGATCGCCTTCAGTTCCGTGTGAACTTGACGCAAAATGTCGCGTCGATTGTTGTCGTGCGCCTTCATGGCTGATTTGATCTCATCTTGCAAAGTCTGGTAGTCCATCGTGGTTCCTTTTGTTAGTGGGTGAAATAAAAGCGACGCACTCAAGGCGCGCCGCTTCATCTGGTCTGTACTGCGAATTCGCGTCAACGAAAGAGCCGTAGGACTGAACCGTAATGAACGTATCGCCCACTGCGATGGCATTTTCAAACGGCAGCGCAATTGCGTTGTTCGTTGAAGCATTCATGACGATGTAGTGGCTGACAGCTTGTGTGTCGTAATCTACACGAAGGCTGCTCATCTTGCCGAGGACTTTGCGCTCGTCTAAGCCAACGATGCTGCGGGTAAGAATCGATTCATTGGTCTCCATGCTGACCCTTTCTGATTGAAGTTTTAGATTTCAACGAAGCAGAGACTTCGTTTCGTGCTTTCCCAATAGACTCATTGTATCTGAAAGTGCTCGAGAAGTAAGAAAAACCCACACTTTAATTCACACATATGGAGGGTTTTGCGCTGAACGGAATATTGCATGTTGATGCCGTGCTTGTGCGCTCGTCTTGCGCCCCTGTAGCCGCGGGTTCTTGTGAGAAAGCGCGTACGAGTTTCATCGATGAGCAATTGGTGAGCGATCGATGAGCTTCGCAGAGACCTCGAACGCCCATAGCGCGAAGCGATCCTACTTATTGGGGTTGACGCTACCTTCGGCAAGCGTGACCGTTGTATCTTTGTCCACCGCATAGATATCGCTTGAGAGCAGGTCGCGCGAGGTGCGCACGCCGTCTTTATAGTAGACGCGGAAGGATTCCGAAACGTAGTACTGCTGCTTGCCGCCATCCTTGGTGGCCTGTTCATAGCGATCGACCACGCGCGAAGTGGCATCGATCGTGATTCCGTCGTCACGAGGCTTGCCGAGCAAGTTCACGCTCACGGTCTGGCCAACTGCTTTTGCATAGATCGTGATAGGGAAGTCGGTGTTGTTCTTAATACGTAAGTCGCGGCTGCCATAAACGATCGTGGCATCAAGACCGATAGGAGCATAGTCGGAAGGCACTGAGTGCGGATGGCGCTCAACGATCTCGAGATCGGCCTTCACCGCTGCGATATAGAGCGCAGTTGAGACCTGACAGATGCCGCCTCCATCGCTTGAGCCTAAGCCGCTGCTGTAGAGAGCCGGTGCTTCTTTGTAGCCACGTTCAGCCGTGGTATCGCCGACCACCTCGTTGAATGAGAAGGTGGCACCTGGTTCGATCACGTAGCCATTGATGGCCTCAGCAGCGAGACGAAGATTTTCGGCGCGTTCGTTGTCATCGCTTTGGGAAATGGCTTCGTAGCTGCCGATGGTCTCTTGATAATATCCGGGCTCGACGATGGCGTCCTCCTCGGGGAGCTGGTCTTCGCTGGGCTGTGCTGAGGCAGTCCAGTTCGTTCCGCCGAATGCAATGCAGCAAGCGATAAGAAGCGAGCAACCCATAACAAGGATGGGAGTGCGCTGCAGATGGTTGTGCTTGTCGTTTGCTCTTCTTGAGCGCGCGGCAGACATTAGCTCATCCTTTCAACGGCATCGAGTTTGATGCGTTCGAAGCGCGTGAGAACGCTCGATTGGCGAAGCTTCGCAGCGATCTCTTTTGCCTTGGCGGCATCGCCTGCTTTTACGTAACAAGCAAGCTCTTCGAAGTGAGTGTTGCGTGCTTCGTTGGCGTTGGGTGCGAGAGCAGCAGCTTCTTCAAAGAGCATTGCCGCAATGGCGTAAGCGCCTTGATCGCGCAAGGCGGTAGCGCGGGCACTGAACTCTGCGAAGTGATCGACCGGCTCTTTTTTAGCTGGTTTAGGCGCAGGCTTCGCTGCTGGTTTCGGTGTAGGCTCAGGCGTAGGTGCTGGCGCTGGTGTTGCTGCTGGTGCACTTGAAGTTTTAGCGGGTGTAGCTTCTGTGCTTGTGGGAGCTTCTTCTGCCGGTGAGCTGACTGGTGCGCCAACGTTCAACTCGCGCTCCTTCTCAGCGTCCATGGCAGGGGTTGCTTGCGAAGCAAAAGGACGAACAAGCTCTTCGATCTTGGCAGCTTCTTCTTCCGCTGCGCGATCGACGAGAATCTCGATCTCGGCAGCTTCGCGCAGTTGGTCTTCGTTTGGAGCAGTGGTAGCAGGAGCAGCCTTAACAGGAGGCTCGGGCGTTTTCTCCGTTGCCTCTTCGATGGCGATCTCAGCCACGTGCTCCTTGTTCGCAAAAGGCTTGCTTGCAGCTTCGTGAGAAGCGGGCTTGGCCTCTTGCTTTGTGGGCTTCGTGGGTTTGGCTTTTTGAGACTCGGTAGATTTCGCGGATTCAACAGGCTTCGTTGATGCAGGCACAGCAACGGGCGCGGATTCTGCTGCTGATTTCTGCGTAGATGGAGCTTCGGCCTTTGCCGTAGGTTGTGTAGGCTTCGGTGCCTCTTTTGCGGAGGTTTTCGGCGCTTCTGCAGAAGGCTTAGCAGTTGCTTTTGGAGCTTCTGAGGCAGCTGGTTTAGCTGGCGCAGTAGCAACAGCAGCAGGTGCCTTTGCTTTAGTGGCAGAAGCTGAAGAAGTATCTGTTTTCGCTGTTGAAGAAGGAGTTGATGAAGCAGGCGCAGTCTGCTGAGAAGCGCTGGGGGCAGGAGTAGTAGCCTTGGACGGCGTTGTGGCGCTTGATGCAGAAGCTGTTCCAGAGCTGACCGCGCTGGCAGCCTTCGCGCTTTCAACAGTGATGTCTTTCTTAGGGATCTCGAACGAGCGCTTCGAAGGAGCTTTGGCTCGTTCTTTGCCTCCGCTACGCAGAACCATCATATAAACGCAGATGGGAATGACGATACAGGCGACCGTAAAGAAGGGGACGATCCATTCGGCGGGGAAGAACGCGACGAAGATGAAGAACCAAAGAGCGAGAACAGCAAGGGTGCCAAAAGCAAAATAAACAGCTCGACGCTGAGGGCCTGGGGCACTCAATCGCTTACCAGCGATGATGCCAACGATTATGACCGCTACGATCAGTGCGACGCTGATCCACATGTTCTGCATGCTACCCTTTACTAGTGCTGTTCAAAGTGACACGTGAAACGCACCCATTTTCCTAACGCTACGTTGGTAAATGAGCCCATCTTTATATCTAAGAAAGTATAGCATCTTTCATATACTTTATTCAGGGGTTTATCAGAAGGTTTGGTAGAAGAGAAAAACGGTGATGCAAGTGAACATCGATATCAACAATATTCCGCGAACGATCGATCTGGTGCGCGATGATTCCGATACGTCAGCAATTCCTGATGGGTATCCGGTGCTGAGCATCATCGATCAAACGCAGTTGCCCTATGCAGAAGCATATCTTCATCTGAGAGATTGGCGCGAGGCGATCGAGGCGATCAAGCAGCTGAAGGTTCGTGGTGCGCCTGCGATCGGGATCGCGGGTGCGGCTTCAGTAGCGCTTGCTGCTGTGGAGTTTTGCGCGTCCAACGAAGGGATCGCGCGTGATGAGATGAACGATCCAGCTGACTATTTGGAGTTCATGCGACAATCCGCCGAGCAGATCGCTCATGCGCGTCCTACCGCGGTGAATTTGATGCACATGGTGGATGCGGCAATGGAGATCGTCGAGGAAGAGGCTGTTTCAGGATCTTCGCCCGTTGTGATCGCAGACAAGCTCTATGAATTCACCAAGCAGCTGATCGTTGAAGACGAGAATGCGAATCGCAAGATGGGCGAGCTTGGAGCCGCTCTGCTCGAGGAAAGATCGAGCGTGCTCACCCATTGCAATGCCGGTAGTTTGGCAACGGCGTTCTTCGGAACCGCGCTTGGCGTGATCTATGAGGCGGCACTGCAAGGCAAGATAGAGATGGTGTATGCCGACGAGACTCGTCCACTGCGTCAGGGTGCACGTTTGACCGCGTTCGAACTTGCAAAAGCGCAGGTGCCTGTTACGCTGATCTGCGATGATATGGCGGCAACTACGATGGCGCAGGGGCGTGTTGATGCGGTGTTCGTAGGCGCCGATCGTATTGCGGCGAACGGGGATACGGCTAACAAGGTCGGCACGCTAGGAGTTGCGATCGCTGCTGCTCGGTATGGGATTCCGTTCTATGTGGTAGCGCCCACTTCAACGATCGATGTGAGCGCGCAAAATGGTGAGGATATTCCCATCGAAGAGCGTGCTGCTTCAGAAGTGCTCGATCCGCCTATTCCAGGTGTGAAGGTTTACAATCCTGCGTTCGATGTAACGCCTGCGGACCTGATCACGGCTATCGTTACTGAAGAAGGTGTGGTCGCGCCAGCGGACATCATCTCTGTTGTTGTGTAGGCACGCCTGGCCTTATCGAAGAAAAGAGGGAAAGAGATCGCAAGATCCTTTCCCTCTTGGTTTCTCGAGCGGATGGTATGTTGTTCTGGCTTTAGACCTCGATCAATTCGTAATCGGCACTACCATAGCCCAGGCGCACTGCATCGTCGATGATCTTCTGGCCATTGCGCGAAGTGATGCGCTCGAGCAGCGTGTCGCGGCCGGGGTCATCGGAATTGCGTACGGCGTCGAGGCAGGCAGCATCGATAGCCACCGGATCGAGCGAAGCGAAGATGCCGATGTCCTTCATACAGGGATCTTCTGCTACTGCGCAGCAGTCGCAATCGACCGAAAGGTTGCAAGCGATGTTCACGAACGCGATGTTGCTGCCGAAGTGATTGACCACGGTCTCGGCTGCTTCGGCCATCGCCTCGATGAAATCATCCTGTTCGGCGTGCTTGTCCCAGAATTCGTCCTGGTTAAGGGTTGCACCACCAGAGTGGATGTTCACCTTGCCCTGATTAGAAGCACAGCCGATCGAAAGCTGTTTGAGCGCACCGCCAAAGCCGCCCATCGGATGCCCTTTGAAGTGAGAGAGTACGAGCATCGAAGCGTAGTTCGCCAGGTGGCCACCCACACGGTTATCCTTCAGCACGCGGCCATTCTCGATCGGGAAGATGATGTCGGAGCTCGGGCCATCCGCATCCATGATGTCAACATCGAAGTACTCGGTCCAGCCGTGTGCGGCCATGAGCTTCTCGTGCTTTTCGGTGGTATCGCGCGCGCCATCGTAGGCAGTGTTGCACTCGACGACCGTGCCGTCCACTTCTTCGATCATGGGGCGCATGAATTCGGGATGGAGGAAGTTCTGGTTGCCCTCTTCGCCGGAATGAACCTTGACCGCAACCTTGCCTGGTAGCTTCACGCCAAGATGTTCATAGAGCTTCACGACGTTTTCTGGGGTGATTTCTTTGGTGAAATAAACTTTGGATTTGCTCATAGAGAACACTCCTTTCACAGGTGTGAGCCTAGCTTATCATAGGCGACAAGGTGTTCACTAGAACGTAACCGTAATCACAAAACTGCAAAAAGAAACATCAGAAACGTATCTAGCTTTCGTAATAAGACCGTAAGGGAAGTTGGACAATCAGCTAAGATTGTCTAGGTAGTGTTACGCTCCCAAGAGGGTTTCCGACAACTGAAGCAGGAAGGCATCATGAAAGTTCAAGATCTTACTCTTACTGACGAATTGAGAGACATCGTTCAGATCGGCATCATCACCGATGATATCGAGCGCACCAAGAAAGGCATGCTCGAAGTGTTTGGCCTTGAGCCTGACGCGGGCGGTCATTCGGTGTACAAGAAGTCGGTTTATCGCGATGGCAAGGTCATCGATGCAGAGGTCGTCTCTGCGTTCTATAACTTCTTCAATATCCAGCTTGAGTTCTTGCAGCCGACGGGTGAGGATGACACGATCTGGAGCGATTATCTGAAGATGGGACAAAACGGCCTGCATCACATTCGCTTCGACGTGACCGATAACGATGTGGTCACGAAGCTCATGGCGGAAAAGGGAATCGCTGTTTGGATGGAGGGTACCTCGCTCATCGATCCAACCGCGCGTTTCACCTACTACGATTCGCTCGATAAGCTGGGCTTTATCGTTGAAGCAGTCACGCGTTCGAAGAATTAGGAGTTACTACGATGGCAAAATCATCCAAACAGGTTGTTCTGATCACAGGCGGCGCGATGGGCCAGGGGCGCACACATGCGGTTGCGTTTGCAAAGGCAGGGTTCGATATTGTGCTCATCGATATGCTCGAGCCAGAGAATGAGATCTTCAAAGAGACCATCGAGCTGGTTCGCGATGCGGGTGGCGAGGTGTTGGCGTTGCAGGCGAACATCTGCTCCACGCCCGAGGTCGAAGCGGCGTTCGCTCAGGCATGGGAGACGTTTGGTCGCTTGGACGTGGTGGTGGCCAATGCGGGCATCATCAATTTCGGTTACACCTGGGAATTGAGCGATGAACAGGTCGAGCGGGCGCTCGCGGTGAACCTCGAGGGAACCTGGCGCACGGATAAATATGCTGCGATCTACATGCGCAAACAAGGCTACGGACGCATCATCAACATCTCTTCTGTGTCAGGGCTTAAGGGAACTGCGCAGTTGGCAACGTATTGCATGACTAAATTCGGTATCATCGGGCTTACCAAAACGCTTGCGCTCGAACTCCAAAGTGAAGGCCTGCCGATCTACTGTAACGTCGTGTGCCCCACGAAGGTGCGTACGCCCATGTGCGAAACGGAGAGCTACGTTGACTTCGTGAACTCAACGATGGGTAAGAGCTTTACCAGCTGGCAGGAGATGTTCGAGGACGAGAAGAATCCTGGCGGACTGAAATTCCTGAATCCTGAAGACGTGACGGATATGGTGCTGTGGCTTGCAGAATCAGAAGCTGCCACGAAATTCAATGGCCGCGAGATCGTGGTCGATCGTGGAGCGATGTTGTAGGCTTTGCGACCGTTAGGTAATGTGAGGTCGTTCTTTTCTGCGTCAGGCAGAAGGAACGGCCTTTTTTATTGCGAAAGACGATCGAGACACATCTCGACGAAACTCGTGTAGGCATCCTCGAAATTGCCCTCTATGGGCGGCAAGCCGGCAAGACGCATAGCTTCGGCCACCTGTTCGGCGCAATTGAAATGATTGAACAGTGCAGCCGCTTGATAGATGAGGCACAAAGAGAGATCGGAGGCTTCGTTTGCGCTGCATGAGAGGTGCTTTCGCAGCAACGTGCGAATCGATTCGTTCATGAGTGCGAAGTTCTTCTTGAATTCAACGAGACGATCGAGCGACGTGTTCGTTTCGATGATCGGGATCAAGATGCTTTGATAGCGCAAGAATTCTGGGTGGCGCGCAACGGTGCATGCCCACTCATGCGCAAATTCGGCATTCGTGAGCTTCTTGCCCGCAAGCGAAGCCATAAGATCATCGACCAAAGCACGATTAGCGCGACTGTGGAGCGCAAGGAATATCTCTTCTTGGGTTGCTGCATATTTGTAGAGATTGGAGCGTGACCAGCCCAGTTCTTTTGCGATGAGTCCCATGTTGATCTCGTGATAGGGCAGCTGTGCGAACAGTGTTTCGGTTGCATCCATGATCGCGCTCATGCGTTCAGCTTTTTGCTGCGGCGAGCGTGCGCGTTGATAGTCGGCCACGTAAACCTCCTTGTTCATGTTCGCTATTCTATCAAAAGGCTTGCTGCGCTGGTGCAGTGGGTCGGGTGGCTAGTCTTTGAGATCCTCTTCCAGATAGCGCATGGTTTCAAGGTCGTGCGTCTTCTCTTTGAGACGTTCGTTGGTGGCATCGATATGTTTGATGCGCGCGGTGGTGTCGGGCGATGCGTTATCAAGATCATGCTGAGGCTCGTCGGAAAGCAGATCGTCATGTACGCGCCGCGGATCGAGCAGCATCACGGCGTGGGCGGCATCCATCGCGAACTTGTAATTGAGCTGCAGGACGCGCTGAACATCCTGTTTCAGCTGCTTGATCTGTGCAAGTGATTCGCGCCGTGAGGGGCGTTCTTCCCATTTGATCTCCTTCAGGCTAAGGCTGTTCGCCAGGTTTTCCATAAACGCCAAATTCATGTGCAGGTAGTAGAGCAGCTGCACCGCGCGCCACAGGTTCACATGGCCGCGTTTGATGCCGAGATCGATCTGCGCAAGCAGGCGGCCATCGATACGCTCTAGCTCGATGATCTTCGTGCGGATGGTGGTGGTTCGTTGCGTGCGCATGAACAAGAAGATCACCATCACCACGCAAGTTGCTGCGATGATCACAAAGCCAAGGCGGATAACGAGCGTCGTGCCAAGCGATGCATCGGCGGAATAGAGCGCGGTGAGCGCCATCTGCGTTCCTGCAGTGATGGAGACCGTTTGGTTGATATTCATGAGAATGACCAGGTAACACAGTGTGATGACCGTTGGCATGAGGAAGGGGCTTGGGATGAAATGCACGAAGAGCGCAAAGATCGCGATGCCGACGAGCGTGCCGAAGGTGCTGTTCTTCGTTGAGCGTAGCGTTTCATCGTTGTAGGTGTTCAAGATCGTGAAGGCGACGATCGGTATCCAGATGCCGAAATCGAGCCCGATCAGGTGCGTGAGCGCGATGTCGGCCAGTACGGCGATCGTTACGATAGTGGCGAGCTGAAGGGAGAAGCGCGTTTGCGTGTTCTTGAGGCTGATGTTGTCACGCAAGAAGTGATAACGATAGCGAATGCTCTTGAGGAACGGGGTGGATTCGTCGCGCGAGAGGCGGGTGTCGCGCAAGGTGCGCACGAGTGCTTCAAGGATCGCATTCCATGATTCGTGGTAGCACGTAGTGTCGAAGCCACGACGCTCAAGGAATGCTTCGAGTTCACTCACTATCTCGGAGATGCGCGTGATCTTCTTGGTGGCGACCGCTTCGAAAACGGCGGCCAGATCGGCGAAGTATTCTCGGTTCTTCGGCGTGATGCCCTGCGCGTTCTTGGAAGTGGCATGGATCAGGTCCGAGATTTGCTCGCAGCAAAGGAGCAGTGCGAAGGTGTAGCATTGTCGGCCCGAGAGTATGCCGCCTTGGCGCAAGACCGTGGCGTATTCGGTTTGCGCGTAGTCTTGGGCGAGGGTGAACGTTCTTTCGGGCTCAACCTGCGCTTCGAGGGTTGAGGCGGAAGGTTGCGACTCTTCTGCTGCGCTTGTGGCAGACGATGATGGCGAAGCATCCGTGAGCGAAGGGTCTGTGTTGTTCGTTGGTTCGGTTTCGGGCGCTTGTGCGAGGAGACGAAGTTGAGCGGCTACATCGCCGAAGGCTTCGCGCATGAAGGCGCGATCGCGGGCAAATTCGTCGAGCTTGCCGGTCTTGCGCAGGGTAAAGCGCATCAGGTAGATGAAGGCGGTGGTGAGTGCGATCGAAAGGCCGAGCGCCGCAAGACGTGGCAAGATCTCACCAGGGGTAATGGGGTAGATCAACAGGAACAGGTAGCCAAGTCCGAGCCAGTAGAAATTGCGGGGAAGATAGTCGTCGGATTGGGTGAGCGTTATGAAGAACAGGTAGCAGAAGCTCATGACCACGAAGAGCACATCGTTGAGTCCTGCGATGCTCGCGCAGACGCCCATGAGCACGAACCAGCAAAGGCGCCGCAGATAGTTCGCGAACGAAAGCCCTGGGTCTTGGATGATGGCGCGCGAAAAGAAGAGGAACACGATGCCGAGCAGGGCATCGGCTACGCCAAAAAGGTAATAGATGGTGAAGAAGAGCAGAACGAAAAACACCAGATAAGGAAGGGCAGCAAGAAATTTCTCCCTTAAGTTGGCAAAGCTGAATCGCGCTTGTTGTTCCGTCTGTTCTCTCATGGGATTCGATTATCGCATCGAATCGCGCACTGTTGCCTTACCGCAATAAAAACTACGTTTTAGGACAACGGACAACGCGGGGACGGGACAACGGGGACGTAGCTTATTGTCCTGAGTATGCAGCTGCTTGGTCTTAAAATCAGCTAGTTAGCAGGACAATAAACTACGTCCCCGTTGTCCCCCTGCTTGATTATAGGGGCTGTACTCCCCAAGATCGCAGATGAAAGGCTTATGTATGGTGAAGAGATGGAGAGGATGTGCATTGAGGGATTGAGACAAATCAAACAATTTGGCAGAAAGCTTGTAGAGATTGGCGGGTTGCAAGCAAAAGCAAGAGATTAGTTTTCAGCATTAACGGAGTTGACGATATCGGTTAGCAGCTCGACGTGTGCATCGGTGTCATTCAAACAAGGCACATAAACGAAGCGGTCGCTTTCGATCTGCAAGGCAGGGTCTTCACATACTTGTTGGCGCAACTCGATATCGATATCGTAGAGCGTTTCGAGGCAGTCGATCGAAAAGTTCGGAGCAACCACGAACAAGCGTCCGCGCGGTGCGCCGAGCGTCTGGAGGGCTTCGGGGATGAAGGGGCCAAG
>OLHE01000305.1_pt1 | contig 43351 bp, 49 predicted proteins | sample 1605821 | NCBI WGS metagenome assembly OLHE01 (sample SAMN03283250) | human gut metagenome | biome: human-associated habitat; material: feces | host: Homo sapiens | place: USA | collected 2013
TTCCAAGCAAACCATATACACCTGGTTTTGTTAAACTAAAGGAAATATTGTCTACAGCCTTTTTACCAGCAAATGATTTGGATACATTTTTTAATACTAAACTCATTTACTTTTCCCCTTTTCTCTATTTTTAATTATTTTCTTGATACCATTCTGCAAATTTTTCCATAGCAGAATAAGAACCATCTGTTTTCTTTCTATTCTCTCTTTCCTCAGTACTCATTTCAGCTAAAGTCTTATCAAAACCCTGAGGCTCGAAAATATACCATAAATCAGACCATTTTTCTCTTCTATCTTCACCTCGGATTTTATTTGATAGATTTCCAGGATGTTTTCCAAAGAAATAATGTATATTTTTTCCGTCATGATAAGCTAAACATTCATTAAATGCACATGCTCTATTATTTTTATTTTCCATCAATTTTAAAATTCCTTTTATTCCAATCGTTTCTAGTGAAAAATTAACAAAAGCTCTTGGAAAGCCATTTAATTCATCAATTCTAAAGTCCGTGTCTAATGCAATGCATGGCTTTTTTACCATTTCATAAGCTTGGCAGACTTTTGCTTTTGCAATTTCTTGTATATCATCACTTCTTGGCTCGTCTAATTCAAAATTAATTGTACTTAATTTTATATTTTTAAAATATTTTTCTGCTGATTTAACTTTTCCTTGATTATGTGTTACAAAAATTATTTCTTTCTCCATTTTACTTACTCCAATTTTCTCTTATATTAGAAATATCTATCACTCAGTTTTTCTCTGATTCTTCATTAAATTCCTTTGTTCTTGTATTAACACCATCAATAACTTTATATTCCCTTTTCGAGTTTTTATAAACTTTTTTTAGTATTTCATCTTCTAAATCAATATTTAAAATTTCTGATAATCCTAATAAATAGATTGCAACATCGGCTAATTCTTCGCCCAAATCATCTTTCTTTTTTCTCCAAGCTTCATATGCCTCTGCAACTTCTCCATATGTTAAGCAAAATTCTTTATTTATATCAGTTATATTAAATCCCTTATTTACTTTATTTTGATATATTTCTTTTTGTAATTTCTTTAAATCAGTCATTTAATTTTCTCCTTATTTTTATATTATCATAAATTAATTATTATCATATCGCTTATTTCCCCACCAATTAGGTAATACTTCTGATAATTTAATAGTTGTTCTTGTTTCATAATCAGTCAATATTTTTTCCCATATATCCATATAATCATCTCCTTATAACTTGCTAATTATTTTTCAGATACTGGAGCAAACTGTACTCCGCTACGATATCTCTTTGTCTTTCTCAATTTGCTTTGCATATCTGTCTTCCTCTGAAAATATGCAGCCGCAGTATTTTTGCATGTATAGTCCTAGTTCTCGTGCTTTGGCTTGTCCTTCTCTAAATCCTACTCTAAAGTCTCTATATAAAAAGTTTAATTCATATTTTTTAGCAATTTCTTCTGCTATTTGCTTTAGTTCTTCATGTTTTTGATATGGACTTACAAATAACGTAGTCGTAATTGTGTCAAATCCGTGCTCTTTTGCATATTTAGCTGTTTGTTCTAGTCTAACTCTATAACAATAGTCTGTACATCTTGTTTTTAAATTTCTAATTACATTTTTGCAAAATTCATCTAATCCATATTCTTCTTCAAATATTGCTTGTACTCCTATGCTTTGTGTGTATTCTTTTAAACAGTCTCTTCTTGCTTTATATTCCATATATGGATGTATGTTTGGGTTATACCAATATACTGTTGGTTCTATCCCTTCACTTCTTAAACTGTCTATACAATATACACTACATGGTGCACAGCAAGTGTGCATTAAAAGTTTCATTTACTATATCCTTTCCAGTTTATATATATATAAATTATCGAAAGTATTTACTCTTTCATATTTTACATCAATATTATAATGTTCTTTTATAAATAATACTATCTTATCTATGTAATTACTGTATTTTCTACCAGACCAAGTTACATCTCCATCTATTAAATATACGTTTTCTTTCAGTAAATCTAAAAATGTACCATCCAAATTATATCTTGCTTTAAAATCATAATAATTTTGAGTATACATATCCCATCCACCCATTACTCTTAAATTTGAAAATGCTGATTTAGGTGGCATTTCATATACTGAATATACATAATATCTATATTGTAGAGCTGGAACTGTGTATAGATATACGTTCTCTTTATGCGAATTTGTATAGTCAATTAATTGTTTATAATTTGAATAATAATTTAAGTTATATCCATAGTTATATTTTGTCCCTGAAATATTAACACCTATTATTGATATTAATATTGTAGCTACTGCTATTATTTTCAAACTATATTTTTTAGTTTCTTCTAAATTCAAGTTATATATTATCAAAGCAGTTCCTAGTATGTATTCTGGGATTACAACTCTTAGCATACTTCTGTTTAATACTATAAACAAAATATGAACTGCCATAGTAGTTAAGGCTATTAATATATTTAAATTTCTATTTTTTGAATTTAATATACTAATTATTATAATACTAAAGAACATTATTGCTATAAATGTGTTTGTATTGACTAAATTATCTTTAAAATTTGTAGCTATTTTGTCTAATTCTAAGTTTAAATTATAATAGTTTCCTTGTTGTTTTTTATAATCTATAATTTTCTGTAAATTTTGTTTGTTATATACATTTTCATCTCCTGTATTAAATGTATAAAATAAATAATGGTCATTTTTGCTCCAGCCGATTTTATCAAATATCTCTTTGTTATTATTATAACTTGTATATGATAAATCATGTAGTTGTGCTCTTAAATCGTTGTATTTCATATATTGTTTATATGGTTCAACAGAGTATATTACCATATTTGAGACATATACAATTATTGTTATTATTATATATATTGCATACTGCTTTATTAAGTTAACAGTTTGCCCCTGTAATTTGTATTTTACTAAATAATACAATAAATATATTCCCATAAATGGCACTATTATTAAGAGTGACTGCATTCTCGTCATTATTCCTATTGCATATAAAAAACCTGCTAAAATAGTCCATCTTTTACTTTTGTTTTCAATATTATATATTGTTATGAAAAACGCTGTTAAAATTAATAAAGCTGCAACTGAAGTGTATTGAATTAACAATAAAAGTGCTGTATAAAATATACTTGCAAATATAGTGTATATTAATATTGATAATGGTGTTTTGTGCTTTTGCAAAATTATATATCCAATTGTTGTAAAGCATATAAATTGCATTAATAATAAAAATATGGTATGCCAATTTATTTGTGGCGCTATTCTAAAAAATAGCCCTATTAATATACAAAGTATTGGGTGTATGTATATTCCATGAAAATTATATGTTCCATCTAAACCTGAATATAAATTGTAGATTATAAAATCATCTACTTGTTCGTATTTTATGTTGAAAAATATATTTGCTATAGAAAATATTAGTAAATTTATTACCATTACTAATAATAAAATATCACTTTTCTTCATATGGTACTCCTATGTGCTTATATGCTGAAGGCATTGGTATTCTGCCCCTTGCAGTTCTTGCTATAAAGCCTATTTGTATTAAATATGGTTCATACACATCTTCTACTGTTTCTGGCTCTTCTCCAATTGTTGTTGCAATTGTGTCAATTCCTATTGCTCTTCCATTGTATTTTATAATCATTGTTTCTAATATTTTTCTGTCTATATCATCTAAGCCCATTTCGTCTATTTCTAGTTTTCCAAGTGCTGTTTTTGCTATTTTTAATGTTATATTTCCATCGCCTAATACTGCAGCATAATCTCTTACTCTTCTTAAGAGTCTGTTTGCAATTCTTGGTGTTCCTCTCGAACGTCTAGCAATTTCTATTGCAGCTTCTTCATCTATTTGTAAATCTAGTATACTCGCTGACCTTTTTACTATTGTTGTTAAATCTTTTGTTTCGTACAATTCTAAATGATGTATAATTCCAAATCTGTCTCTTAACGGTGTTGCTAGTGCTCCTGCTCTAGTAGTTGCACCTATTAGTGTAAACTTTGGTAAGTCGAGTCTAATAGACCTTGCACTTGGACCTTTTCCTATCATAATGTCTAATGTGTAGTCTTCTAATGCTGGGTATAGTATTTCTTCTACACTTTTGTTTAATCTATGAATTTCGTCTATAAATAAAACATCAAATTCTGAAAGGTTTGTTAATAGTGCTGCTAAATCTCCCGGCTTTTCTATTGCTGGGCCAGATGTTATTTTTATATTTGAGTTCATTTCGTTTGATATTATGTTTGCAAGCGTTGTTTTTCCTAAGCCTGGAGGTCCATATAATAAAACGTGATCAAGAGGCTCACCTCTTTTCTTGGCAGCCTCTATGTATATTTTCATATTGTTTTTTACTTTGTCTTGTCCAATGTATTCGTCTAAAGTTTTTGGTCTTAAAGAGTTTTCTACTCTTTCTTCTTGTATATCTTCTAATTCCGGACTTATTAGTCTTTCATCTTCCATCTTGCTCTCCTTTTTAGTTTTTTATTTATACAATATTAAAAATTACTTTGCTTAAAATGTAACAATATTAAAAGAAAGCGCAGTCCGCGTAAGGTGGAGCGAAGCGTAACGGTTGGAGAGTTCCGTCCGATAGTGTCCAAAAACAAATTCATTTGTTTTTGTGACATCCAAGGGAAGGAAGCTCGACACCAAGGACAAGCGATTTTAATATTGTTACATTTATACTAAAGAGTCTTGTTTTAATATTGTTAAATTAGATCTTTACTTATCTGTTCTAATATGTGTCTCATCTATTGTTTCAATATCATCCTGTTTTACTCTAAAAATATCTTTATATCCAATTGCTATAATTGCAATTACTAAAAGTGCAAATGATAATGCTTTCCAAATTCCACTTTCTAATAGTATAATTGCAAACATTCCTAGTGTTGCTGTAAGTCCATATAAAATTAGAACAGCTTGTTTTTGCGTGTATCCTCTTTTCATTAGTCTATGGTGTAAATGTCCTTTATCTGCTTTGAATACAGCTTTTATTGATTTACCTTTTATAATTCTTCTTATTATTGCAAAAATTGTATCAAATATTGGAAGTCCTAATACTATAATTGGTGCTATAAGTACTAATGCTGTATAGGTTTTAGCAACTCCTAGTATTGATATTACTGCAAGTGAAAATCCTAAAAAGTTTGAGCCTACATCTCCTATAAATGTTTTAGCAGGACTAAAGTTAAATGGTAAAAATCCCACTATTGAACCTGCTAACGCTGTTATTAATAGTATTGATATTAATGGTGATGATGGTGTTAGTAAAAAGATTATTAGCAATGAAACACATGAAATTAGTGTTATTCCTGATGACAGTCCATCTAACCCATCTATTAAGTTTATAGCATTTGTTATTCCTACAATCCATCCAACTGTAATAATATATGAAAACCACTCATAGAAAAATATTTTGTTATCTATAAAAGGTAAGTTAATATTTTCTATTCTTATTCCACATACAGCTACAATTATAGCTGCTCCAACTTGTGCAATTAGCTTAACCCAGCTTGGTATTCCTTTTGAATCGTCTATAAAGCAGGTTACTCCTAATACTATAATTCCTATTAAAAAGCCTACCAGTTTTAGCCAATAATTATTATCTGCATCAAATATATTTATTGAGCCTTCTAAACTCATTACAATTAACAAGTATATTGTAGATACTATAAATCCACAAATAACTGCTATCCCTCCGTAGTCTTGGCATTGGCTTTTTATTTACTCTTCTATCATTTGGTACATCTATTGCTCCAACTTTTTTCGCTAGTCTCATAGTGTATGGTGTTAACACAAATGCAGTAATAAACGCTAGCAAAAATGCAATTGCTATATCTCCCCACATAGCTTGTCCTCCTTTTTGCTTAGTGTATTACTTCTATTGGATATTCCATAAATAATCCACTTTCTATAACACCAGTAATAGATTTTATATCTTCTTCTAGTGCATCATATATCTCTACAAATTTTGTATCTAATATAACATTATTATTTTCTGTAAACACTGGGCCGTCTTTTTTTTCGGCTTTTCTTATTACAGCCTCCGTTGCTCCTAAGTCTAGTAATGCTTCTCTTACACTGCTAACTGCTTCTGGATAAACTTCAATTGGAATTGGCATTACTTTATTTAATTCATCCACTAATTTTGAATCATCAACTAAAATATATGTAATTCCTGCATTTACCATATTTAGTTTTTCTTTGAATAAAGCTGCTCCTCTACCTTTTATAATCCAATTGTTGTTTTTGTCAACCTCATCTGCTCCATCAAAAGCCCAGTCTGGTCGTTTTTCTAATATACTAACTGTTGGAATATTTAAACTATGGCATAATGCTTTTATTTCATAAGAAGTAGGGATTGCAGTAATATGCAATTCCTCTTCTTCAATTCTCTTAGCTATTTCTTTAATAGCTAAATATGATGTAGAACCTGAGCCAAAGCCTATTACATCTCCATCTTTAACTTTTTGAGCTATTTCTTTTGCTATTTTTTCTTTTTGTTCTTGGTTTGATATATTAGTTGGCTCAATTTCTTTTAAATTACTATTCATCCATTCCATAATTTTTCTCCTTAAACTTATTTTGCTTTTCCAATGTAGTAATTTTTCTTTCCTCTTTTTATAACAATGTATGTATTTTCTATAAACATATTTTGATCAATTGTTTTTTCTAGATCTGTTACTTTTTCTCCATTTATAGAAATTGCACCTGATGAAATAAATTCTCTTGCTTCTCTCTTGCTTGATGCTATTCCCATATTTACAGCAAAGTCAACAATATTTGTATTTAGTTCAACTTCTTTGACTTCTTGTCCTTTAAATAACTCTTCAATATCTCTTTTAGATAGGTCATTGAATTTATTGTTAAATAAGTGATCTGCTAAATTTACTGCCTTTTCATATTCTTCTTTTCCATGTAAGAAAGTGATTATCTCTCTTGCTAAAGCTTTGTGTGCTTCTCTTAATTCTGGATGTTCTTTATTTTTTCTGTCCAATTCTTCAATTTCTTCTCTTGATAAGAATGTGTAGATTTTTAGGTAGTCTATAACCATTACATCTTCAACATTTACAAAGAATTGATATAATTCATAGCTTGAAGTTTTTTCTTTATCTAGCCATAAAGCATTTCCTTCACTCTTTCCAAATTTATTACCTTGTGAATCTGTTACAAGTGGCATTGTAAATCCATATACTTCGTCACCGGTAGATTTTCTTATTAAATCTATACCAGCTGTGATATTTCCCCATTGGTCTGAACCAGCACATTGTAAATCTACATTGTTATGCTCATGTAAGTATTTGAAATCAAGAGCTTGTAGTATCATGTATGAGAATTCTGTGTATGTAATACCTGCATCTAGTCTTCTTCTTACTATGTCTTTATCTAACATGTAATTGACATTAAAGAATTTACCGTAATCTCTTAGGAAGTCTAATGTATTTATGTCTTTAATCCAATCATAATTATTTACAACATCAAATCCAAATAATCTTTGTACTTGATTTTTAATTCCTTCAAAGTTTTTGTTTACTGCTTCTTTTGAAATCATTGCTCTTTCTTTTGTAGGTCTTGGGTCTCCTATTAATCCTGTTCCTCCGCCTACTAATAAGTATGGATGATGTCCTGCATCTTTTAATCTCTTTGAAATTAAGAAACTTGATAAATGTCCAACATGTAAGCTATCTGCTGTTGGGTCTGTTCCTATGTAGAAAGACATTCCGCCTTTATTTAATTTTTCTTCTAATTCTGGGCTTGATATATCTTTTATAAGCCCTCTCCATTTTAAATCTTCAAAAACTGTCATTTTATTTTCCTCCTATTTTCTAACAATTACTTTTTTCTAAAAAGGTGACCTTTGACTCCGTTTCAAAAGTTACCCATTTGTTTCTGGTAACTGGTTTATTCCATTTACTGCTTCTTGTAAGCCTAATTCTTCTTTTATTTTAGTTGTCGATACTCCTTCTGTTCTTGGTAGATATACAACCTCACAATAGTCTTTTAAATAGTCAAATTTATCGCTTCCTGCCCAGTCACTTCCCATAACTACTATATCAACATCATATTTTTGTACATCAGATATTTTTTGTTCCCAGTTTTCTTCTGGTATAACTAAATCTACATATCTAATTGCTTCTAACATTTTCTTTCTTGTTTCATAGTTGTGATATGCTTTTTTTCCTTTACTTGCATTAAATTCATCTGTTGAAACTGCTACTATTAAATAATCTCCTAAAGCTTTTGCTCTTTGTAATAGTCTAATATGTCCATAATGTAATAAGTCAAATGTTCCATATGTTAAAATTCTTTTCATACTTTTCCTCCCATAATTTTTTCTACTGTTCTTTTTGCTGCTTGTCCATCATCTAAGTAGTTGAACTTTTCATTAAACTTTTTATATTTTTCTGTATACTCAAAGTTTTTAATATTTTTTATAGCTTTTATGAGTTCATCTTCTGTTTTGGTTATCTCACCTGGAAGTTCGTTTATATCAATATAAAAGCCTCTCATCTCATCTTTATATTCTTCAAAATCATACATGTAAAATAGCATTGGTCTTTTTAAGTTTGCATAATCAAAGAACACGCTCGAATAATCTGTTATTAAAATATCACTTACTATATATGTTTCGTTTACATCATCTATGTCTGACACATTATATATAAATCCCTTATACTTTTCAAAATCAAATGAATTTGAAACAAAATAATGTGCTCTAAATAATATTATATACTCATCTTGAAGTTCTTTTTGCAATTTATCAAAGTCAACTTCTGTTTTATATGTATACCCAACTCCTGCTTGATGTTGATTATCTCTAAATGTTGGTGCATATAATATTATTTTTTTATTTATTTTATCTATTCCTATTTTTTCTTTTATCCTTTTTACATCTTCTTCTGTATAATTGTATAAAAAGTCATTTCTAGGATAGCCTTGTTCAATCATACAATCTTCTTTGTTTACACTTTTTAAATCAAGTGCTGATGATAATTTTTCTGTTGTAAATTTTGAAGGTGATATTACAAAGTCAACTTTTTGGGCTTCTCTATGCCATTTCTTCTTAACCTCATTTAATGTGTTTAAGGCATTTTCTGTTTTTTGTAGGTCACATCCTAATCGTTTAAGTGGTGTTCCATGCCAACATTGCACATATACTTGTTCTTTTTTTGGATATATATAGTCATATATTCTATGGTTTATAATCCAATATTTAGATTTAGCTAGATACTCTTCATACTTTTTAGTATTTTGCTTTACAAGTATTGTGTGTTCATCTTCTAAGTCTTTGTAGTTTTCTGGTTCTCTAAATGCCCAAACAAATTTGTAATCTTTAAATTCCGGATTATTTTTCATATATAAATATATAGCTTTAGGACTGTCTGTATAATATTTTCCATTAAAGCTACTGAAAAATACCATGTTCTCATCTATTTTCTTTCCACATCTTCTAAGCTTATACCTCATGTTTTTATATGCATACAAGATTCCTCTGAATATCTTTCTAAAAAATAGATTGTTCTTAGCTAAGTTAGTCAATGCAATTTTGATTTTCTTCATACTACTTCCTCCAAAGTACATTTTATTTTTTCTATAATTCTTTTTGAATTGTTAGTATCTTTAGTTTCTATATACTTATCTTTGAATTTTTGGTATTCCTCATAAGGATACTTATCTTCGTCTATTACTAAGATTATATCATTTATATTATTAAATGTAACTGATTTCATCTCTTTTTTTAAATTTATATTAAGTCCTCTATTATTTTCATATTCATCTAAGTCATATAAATAGAAGAATATTGGTTTATCTATAACCGCTGTTTCAAATGCAATTGCTGAATAATCTGTTATAACATAATCTGCTATTTTTAATAAATCAAATGTACTGTATTTTGAATCAACAATATACTCATTGTCCACATTTGTTTTTTCTAGCGGGTGTAACCTTATAATTAAATTATATTTTGTATTATCTACTCTTTCAATAATTTCCTTTACAGGTGTACTTTTTCCTTTTCTAAAGGTTGGAACATATAATATGTTTTTCTTTTCTGTTAGTTTTGGATATTCTTTTAGTAATTCTTCTACCTTTTCACCTATTTTATTGTCTTTATCCAACAAATAATCTATTCTAGGCATTCCTAAAACAAATATCTTCTCTTTTGCTACTCCAAATGCTTCAGCATAAAATTCTCTTGTGGCTTTACTTGCACATGTGACAAATGTATAATTTTTATGCATGTCCATTATGTTTGCAACAACTGAGTTGCTTCCTTCCTTTTTGTCTATAACCTGTTTTCCAAATTTTTTAATTGCTCCTAATGCATGCCATATTTGCACAACTACTAAATCTTTTTTATGTCTTAATATACTTACTGGAATTACATATCCGTCTACTATACATACTTTAGAAGTTGCTAAATGGTGCATTGTTTTAATCATATAAAAATAGTATTCTATTTTTTTAGAGAATTTTTTTGGTATCTTTTTGCACATTATTTTTATTTCAGTATTTGGATTTTGTTTTTTTATTTCGTCTTGTATCATTATAAAGTCAATGTTAATTTCATTTGACTGTCTACTAAGCATTACAACTTTATCTTTAGGAGTCGTAAATAATTTTATAAAAAAATATATAATTCTTAGATGCACTTTAAATACAATTAACAATATTGATAATATATATTTTTTTATATTGTTCATTTTACTGCCTCCTATTTTAATAGTTTTATGAATTTTTCTGCTACCTTTTCCCTTGAGTATCTATCATATAGTAATTCATAATTTCTTATCAGTTGTTCTTTAGTAATTTCAGGTATACCTGCTATTTTATTTGCAAGTTCCTCATAGCTACTAAAATATGCTTCTGGTATATCTCTTAATATTTCGTTTGAACCTACATTTCTTTTGCAAAATACCATTTTTCCGTTAAATATTGCTTCTAAATATATCATACCAAATGATTGATTTTCTGATAGGTCCAAAACAAAATTACTATTTAAAATTTCATTTTGTGGATTTTCTAGACTTCCTTTATATTTTATATATTTAGAAATTTGATTTTCATCTACTAATTTTTCAAATTCTTCTAGATAGTCACCTTTTCCATATACATTTATAACAATATTGTTCTTTTTATTTTCTTTTAGATATTTTCCAAATTCAATTATGTTATTAACATCCTTTTTTCTATCTATTGAAATTCTCATAAGTAAAATGCCTTTTAGTTTACTCTTTTTATTATCTAGCTTCATTTTACTTAATTGCTCTTTTGATAGAACAGAATAACTTGCTAGAGTGTTTCCTATTATTGCAGAATTTTCATAATTTTCATAGTTATTTACTTTTTTATAATTTTCTCTGCTACTTTCTGTTACAAATATAGCATTTTCTAATTGTTCATTTTTCAAATGTTCAACAACTTTTGGAAATGAACTTTTTAATACTGTAGCATCAGTATGGAAAAAGTATAGCTTATTTTTTATATTTTTAGATTTCGCATTTTTTAAGAACATATGTAGTGACTCTCTTGTTGATACTACTGTTGCGCTTTTAATGTTTTTTAATATTTTTTCTAATGCATATCCTACATATGGAATTAAATTATTTCTATTCTTATCGTCATTTAAATATCTTAATGACTTTTTACTTCTAAGTAGTCTTTTTACTAATTCTTTCTTTTTCTTAGATCCATGAATGTATAGAGCTCTTACATTTAATCCATAAGGCATTTGTAATTTTTCGCTTTTAGTCTTTTTTAGAGAAATCAGTTCAACCATATAATTCTTTTCCATTAAAGCTTCTGCTAAAGCCTTAGTTGCTGATACTGTTCCGCCTATGCCATAGAAGTTATATCCTATAAATGTAATTTTGTTTTCTTGAATTTCTTTTAGGTATTTATACATATCATCAATATGCTTTCCTTGTTTTACATACTCATAGTCTATATCTTCTGGTAAGCCTTGTCTGAAAAATTCATTTATTTTGTATTCTCCCTTAACTATTTCATTTATCAAATCATCTTTGTTTAAAATTGAATAGTTAGAAAGTTCTTTCATTGAACAATAAAAGCTTCTATTTTTTAAGTATGCTTTTAAATCTGGTTGGTATAATATTACAGGTTTATTTAAAAATGTAAAATCAAATCCAACTGATGAATAGTCAGTAATCAATATATCACTTTGTATCAATTCATCCATAACATTTACATTCTTTTGATATGCAATTTCAATATTCTCATTGTCTTTTTTCATTATGTTAGCAATAATGCTTGTATCAAAAAATTGATGCACACATATTTTAAATTTATAATTGTTTTCTTTTAAAAATTTATTTAACTTTGAATCATTAACTATGTACTTAATATTTTTTATCAAATTGCTAGTTTCTTTATTTGGTCCTAAATACTCTCTCCAAGTTAAAAACCAAAGAATTTGTTTTTGCTTTTTATTTTTCAAAAATTCTTCATTTTTTCTTACTAGCTCTTTATATCTTGCATGATATTTAGCATAGTATAATTGATAACTTTTAAAATCATTTTCTTTTCGATATTGCTCTATTATTTTTTTATTATATATAAAAAATCTAAACATATTATTGTTGTAGTATTTTCCGGTATAGCCTATACGTTTCATTCCAATAGTTCCATGTTGTAAATATATAACAGGTTTTATTGGATGTGGCTTTATATTTTTCCACAAAATTTTGTCAGGAGATACATCTTTATAACTTAATGTTACTAAAAACATATCAGCATTTCTATATAATAGATAATGTTTTATGCTATTTTTCCATACAATGTTTTTTCTTTTAGATTTTTCAATATTTTTTATAGCTTTTTTATTGTACTTATTTTTTTGTAATATAAAGTATTTTTGTATGCCATCCTCATTATTTACAACTTGTTCCCAAAAGTAAAAAGAGTTGTTGTTACAAGTTAAAGAATTGTTCTCTCCAAACAGCCATATATAATCTTTTCTTTCCATTTTAAATTTTTATTGGTACTCTACCAATGTCCCCCTTATTTTATTGAACTATTATATTTTTCTATTGCCTCTGTTATATCACCATCAAATTTGATAACACCATTTTCCATTACCATGCCTCTTTTGCAAAATTCTTTTGCAACATTTGTGGCATGTGTTACAAATAATAATGTAACATTTTCATTTTTTATAATTTCATTTACTTTTTTTATACACTTATTTTTGAAAGATTCATCTCCAACACTTAATGCCTCATCTACAATCAAAATTTCTGGTCGTATATTAACATTTATTGAAAATCCTAATCTTGCCTTCATACCACTTGAATATGTCCTTACTGGTTGATCTATATAATCATCTAATTGTGCAAATTCAATAATAGTTGGCTCTAATTCTTTTATTTCCTCAGTGTCTAAACCTAATAATTGACCTTTTAAATATATATTTTCTCTTCCTGTAAATTCTGGGTCAAAACCTGATGTCAATTCAAGAAGTGCGCTTACTCTTCCATTTACTTTTATCTCTCCTGTAGTTGGAAACGCTACCTCTGTAATCATTTTTAATATAGTTGATTTTCCGGCACCATTTCTTCCAAAAAGTGCAACTGAATCTCCTCTTTCTATTTTAAATGATACATTATTTACTGCTTTTTTTTCTTTATATGGTGTTTTTTTCCAGATAAGTGCTTTTAGTCTTTGTTTGTCACTTTTATACAATTTATATATTTTAGTAACGTTTTTGAATTCAATTACTGTATCGCTCATCATTTCCTCCTAGTTTATAATACATCTGGTATGTCTTTTCTTAATCTTTTATATGTTGCAATTGCTAAAATTAACAAAATAGCAGTAATAATTAAAAAGTACATAAGTCTTTTTGGTTGTTCCCAAAACCACACTTTGTTTATAAAGCAATTTCTAAATCCATTTACTAAAAATGTAACCGGATTTAAATTTAATAATTTTTTTGCTATTCCATTTCCTAATGTATCTGGGTTCCACATAATACCTGATAGCCAGAACAAAGCTGTTATAAAAGATTTTACCAAGTTACTATAATCTTTACTTATTACACCTAATAGTGATGAAAATAGTCCCCAAAAGTTTAGGAATATAAATGCTAATAACATATAAAATGGTAGTTGTAACATATATATATCTGGTGTGTATCCAAATAATCTAAATATAATAATTGTAAGGTAAATTAGTAATATATGGATAGTAAATTTTGATATATTTATAAAAGTTGGTATTGTTGCTACTGGGAATTTCATTTTTGTTACCAAATAGCTATATTTTCTAATGCAGTCTGTTCCTCCTGTAATCATTTCACTAATATAAAACCATGGTATAACACCTGCTATTATCCATAAGAAATATGGGAATCCATTAACATCTTTTCCTGCTCTCATTCCTATTGAAAATGCAAACCAGTAAACAAATATTGTTACTGCTGGTTTAATAATAGCCCACATCCAACCTAATGCAGCACCTCTATATGTTTTAACCAAATCTGCTTTTGCAAGTTTAAAAATTTGATTTTTATAGCTTATATGCTCTTTTATTATTTGTGTCAACGTATTCATTCTTTACATCCTTTTTATATATTTTTCTCTTTTTGAATTTTTAATTTTAACTTTTCGACATCTTTTTTATTTTTGTAATCAATATTGATTCTTTTTAATTTATGAATGTCTTTTCCATACATTAGCCCTATTCCATGTTGATAATTTGTTTGTGTTGCTCCATAATAAACAAAATAAACTCCATCTTCATATATGAATGAACTTCTATAAATACCCATATTATCCCAATATTCAGTATTTCTAGTAGGTTTCATTATAATCTCAGCCTTCTCCCAGTCTGTTCCATTTGTCGAAGATGTATAGTATAAATCCATATTGTTACGAGAATTCCAGTCTTTAAATGCTACTACTAGCATTTCATATTTCTTACCAGTGTTAATAACATCTATATGCCATGTTTTTACTTTCTCTCCATATTTGAGTTCTAGTTGTTGAGAGTTGTCCCACTTAGTTCCATCTAGTGATGTAGTATATTTTAGCTCACATTTTGTATCAACATACCACATTTTATATATTCCATTTTCAAATACTATAGCAGGGCTTATATAATCAACCTTTTTCCTTGAGTTTGACATTATAGCAATCTCTTTAGGTGACCAGTTAATTCCATCTAAAGAATATGATCTATATATTATTACTTTGTTTGTTATATTATCAACATATCTCCAATAGCATTCCATTCTGTTTAAAATATCATTATAAACTATGTGAGAATCTGAATTGTACCTTTTTCCCTTTTGCTTAGTTTCTGGTTCATCTATTGGATTTTTTAATCCCTTAGGTGTTTCCCATGTAATCAAGTCATTGCTAACTGCTATACAAGGATTTTCCTTTAAGTCATCTCCTTTTGGATATGGAGTGTATGACATCCAATATTTATATCCATTCCATTTTTCTTTAAAATTTATTACTTTTGGATGATATGCTTCATTATCACCATAAGGACTAACAATGTCTAACTTATTTTTAGAATTGTAGTTTTGTGGTGGTATAAAACATGCTGCAAATATAAGTATTGCTACAATGGCTATTAAATATTTTTTTAATTTTGTTTTTTGTTTCATCGCTGTTTCTCCTATTTTTTCATCTCTCCATACTATATCACAAAATAATTTTTTTCTCAATAAAAAAGCTTATTTTATTGCATATTTTTATGAAAATTTGCAATAATAACAAATGAAAGTTTAATTTTATGGAGTAGTTATGAAAAAATATATTTTACCTATAATAATTTTAATTGCTTTTATAGTATTAATAGCATATTTCTATTTTAATAAATTTAATTTTAATGATGAAATTGACCACAATGCAAATAGATTAAGTACTGAAGTGGAAAATAGCACTGGTTTAAATAATGATATTTCAAAAGAACCTGTTGTTGTTGAAGAAGAAATTTCTAGTTTTTCAACTAAAATAATAGATGATGATGACAATCGTGATACAAATATACGTATTACTTGTAATGAGATAAATGGTACAATAGTAAAAAATGGTGAAGAATTTTCTTTTAATGAATCAGCAGGAAATCCGACTCCTGACAGAGGGTATAAAAAAGCTGGAGTATTTATAGATGGTGAATTAAAAAAAGGATATGGTGGTGGAAATTGCCAAGTTAGTACGACTATATATAATGCAGTAAATAAAATAGATGGTATCAAAGTTACTGAAAGACATAAACATGAAAAAGAAGTTGGATATATAGAGATGGGTAAAGATTCAACTGTTGTTTATGATGGATTAGATTTAAAGTTTGAAAATAACACTGGTTATGATATAAAGCTTTATGCAGAATTGAGTGATAAAAAAATAAAGGTTAAAGTTAATAAATTGAAATAAGACGAGGAATATATCCTCGCCTTTGTATTTTATTCTACTGGAACTACTGCACGTACGCCAAATGCAACTTGATAAGACTTTTCATTTGAATTCCATGTATTATATGCTCTCACATATCCACCTTCTCTTACGCAAAAAGTATTAAACGAACAAACATCTAAATAAGTACCATTACCATGAGATGCTAGCCAGTATTTGTTTCCTGTTTTAGCTGCTGTTGCTGTTGAATCTCCAAATATCATCTTATACGCAGCACTAGTCTTTGATATTCCCTTGACTGTTCCTGTACCTTCTGTATTTGTCAAAGAATCTGGGTAATACCAGTAATGTTTACTTTTTATAGTTATAGAATCTACTCCGTTTTGTCCTAAAGTTCGTCCATCAGGGCATATAAATGTAGTTATAGTACCTGCTGTAGCCCCTGTGCTTGTGTTTGTAGCCCCATTAGCAGATGTTGCTCCGCTTAGTTTGTATGTTACAGTATTTCCATATTCATAAGTATTTCCAACTTCATATTTAGTTCCAGTTCCTGTATTTGTCGGATCATATCCTGTTACTCTGTTTATATCTTCCACTGTGATGCTTCTTGAATTCTTTCCATATGTTGCACACATTGCATTCAATTTGCTTATTCCAGTATTGTAACCATCTTTTCCCGATAGAGTTAAGGTCCCTACATCAATTGTAGACATTATTAAAAGTTTTCCTTTCTCTGCTCCTAATACCTTCCATTTTCCTGTGTATCCTGAAACTCCACAGTCATATGTATAGTCATCTCCTACATTATATGTTTTAGTTCCACTTTTCATTTTTTTAGTAACTACTGTTTTATTTTGTACCCATGGATTCATTATTTCATCTAGCTCATTAATCATATTATTTACTTGTTCAGAATTTTCTTCTATTGTAGCATTTGCACTTTCTGCAAATTGATTACTTTTATCCCATAACCCTTCATCACTAAATACTTCTGCTATTGTTACACCTGCCAATATTAATAGCACCGCAATTGTAATTACTAAAGCTATAAGTGTGACACCATTATCATTTTTAATCTTATTTCTATTTATCATTTATACTTCTCCTTATCTTTAGATTTTTCTAGTTATTTTATATCATGTTCAAAATAAAAAGTAAATGGATAATATTTAATCTATAGGAACTACTGCGCGAACATTACCAAGACCAATATAGCCATTGCCACCCCTTGAGGTCCACAAATAATGGATGGTCACCGCTCCACCAGCAACTCGACGCAAACCCAGGCCCGCCATTTCAGTGCCAACACTTACATATGAAGACGCAAGCATATAGCTACATTCTTCTGAATCATCTGCTTTCCTAAATAATAATTTATATGCTTTTGAACTTTTTCCTATTCCTACTGTTGCTCCGGCACTAGTTCCCGTTAAAGTGTTCGGATAATAACTATACAAGGTATTTCCTTTTACTGGATTACCATTTGTTATTTCAAGTGCTTTTGCTAATCCATATGTTCCTGCATATGCTGCATTTGTTCCTGTCACTGTTGTACTTTGGTTTGATGTATCACCATCATAATAATATTTGTTTTCACTTGTTATGCTTATTGTTTTATGTTTCGGAACATATCCTGTTACCCTATTTATATCTTCAACTGTTATACTTCTTGCATTTCTTCCATATGGTTCACACATTTCATTTAATTTCTCTATTCCATTTGTATATCCAGCCGGATAACTTGTCGTTCCATCTCCTTTTATTCCTTTTAATCCCAGAGTTCCTACATCCACTGTTGACATTATTAAAAGCTTACCATTTTCAGCCCCTAATACTTTCCAAGCACCTGTATATCCTTCAACTCCGCAATCATATGTATAGTTGTCTCCAACATTTAGTGTTACTGTCCCACTTTTTAATTTCTTAGTCACTTCTGTTTTATTTTGTACCCATGGGTTCATTATATAATCCAACTCATTAGTCATATTATTTAATTCTTGTGTATTCTGTTCTATAGATGTATTTGCACTCTCAGATAACTCATTAGTTCTACTCAATATTCCACTATCGTCCGTAATTGCTGTTATTGAAACACCTGCTAGTATTAAAAGTACCGCAATTGTAATTACCAAAGCTATAAGTGTAACACCCTTATCGCTTTTGCTTCTATTTAACATTCCTCTTTCTCCTTATCTTTAGATTCTCTCAATTATTTTATAGCATATTTCTAATAAAAAGTAAATGGAAGAATTTGAATTTCAAAAAATGTAATAGAACTGTAACATTTTTAGTTTATATATCATAAATTCTTCCTTTTCAAAATACAATTTATTAACTAATATTATGGAGGTTAATTATGTTGAAATATAAATGTAATTTACTTAAAATTATCTGTATCTTTATTATTGCAATTTTTCTATTTCCAACTATCTGTATTGCAAGTGAGTCTATATACACTTGGTCCAACAATGCAAAACCTTTGACTGAGACTATTCCAACAAATGCTACTACAAGTTTAAGTTTAAATGTTGGTAGTGCAGTTTTAATCGAACAAAATTCAGGGCAGGTTTTATATAACCAAAATATGCACGAAAAACTAAGACCTGCAAGTGTGACAAAAGTAATGACAATTTTACTTATCATGGAAGCAATTGATTCTGGAAAACTTTCATATACTGACAAAATTCCCTGCAGTGAAAAAGCTGCTGGTATGGGTGGCTCTCAAATATGGCTAGATGTTAGAGAAGAATTAACAGTTGATGAAATGCTAAAAGCAATTTGTGTCGTTTCTGCTAATGACTGTACTGTTGCTATGGCTGAATATTTATCTGGTACCGAAGAGGCTTTTGTTGAGCAAATGAATTCAAAAGCTAAAGAACTTGGAATGAATGACACAACTTTTAAGAATTGCCATGGTATTGATGAAGATGGTCATGTAACTTCTGCATATGATATCGCTTTAATGTCTAGAGAATTGTTAACTAAGCATCCTTCAATTACTAAATACACCACGATTTATATGGACAGTTTAAGAGATGGCAAGTCTTCTTTAGTAAACACGAATAAATTAGTTAGAAATTACAAAGGAGCAACTGGTTTGAAAACTGGTTCTACATCTGTTGCTTTATATAATTTATCTGCAAGTGCAACTAGAAATGATTTGTCCTTAATTGCTGTTATTATGAAAGCTCCTACAAGCCCTATTCGTTTTGCAGAGGCTCAAAAGTTACTAGATTATGGTTTTAATAATTTCGAGTATAAAAAGCTTGCAAATAAAAATGATTTAATAAAAGAAATCTCTGTTGACAAAGGAATTGAAAATAGTGTTAATGCAATACTCGAAAATGATAGTGGAGTTCTAATTCAAAAAGGTCAAAATAAAGATATTGTTCAATCTGTTCAACTTACAGATAGTATAAACGCACCCGTTTATGCAGATCAAGTTTTAGGTAATGTTACTTACAGTTTGAATGGTAACGAAATTGGAAAGGTAAATATTGTTGCTGAAAAATCTGTAGGAAAGAATACAGCTTTTAATATGATTGAGCACGTGTTTTTCAATTGGCTTTCGCTATTGAGATATTCTAAATAATTTTTTATTAATTGTTCGTACTATGTAATGTTAAAAGAAAGCGCCAGTCCGCGTAAGGTGGAGCGAAGCGTAACAGTTGGAGAGTTCCAACCGATAGTGTCCAAAAACAAATTTATTTGTTTTTGTGACATCCAAGGGAAGGAAGCTCGACACCAAGGACCAGCGATTTTAACATTACATAGTACATATCTCGTATTAAAAATTTTTTAGGAGAAAGCGTGTATGTCGTCAATATCTATTCCAATTGAAAACAAAAGAAAAAGCAAAGTAAAAATTTGGGTATATTCTATTAAAAGAAACGGATTAGCTATTGTATTTTGCTTGTTTTGTTTTGGGTTAGTCTTATTTTCCAAAACTAACTTAACAGCTGCTAAAGACGGACTAATCTTGTGGGCAACTGCTGTTGTGCCTTCCTTATTCCCTTTTTTCGTCTCCACAGAATTACTCAGTTACACGAATGTTATAAAATATTTAGGCAAATGGCTAAATCCAATAATGAGGCCATTATTTAAGGTTCCAGGTGAAGGTGCTTTTGCTTTTCTAATGGGACTAATTAGTGGATATCCTGTTGGAGCAAAAATTGTTTCTAATTTTATGGAACAAGGTATTGTTACCAAACAAGAAGCTGAGAGATTACTTGCTTTTACCAATAATTCTGGTCCACTATTTATTATTGGTACTGTTGGTATAACTTTGTTTGGTAGTACTACTATTGGCTTACTTCTATTTGTCACACATATACTTGCTTGTATTACAGTAGGAATAGTTTTACGTTTCTTTGACAAGAGTAGTACTATTACTAACAACTATCATTACAATTATTCAAATAAATCTGTATCCATTTCATCACTTGGAGAAGTGTTAGGAAAAAGCATTACAAACTCTATATCTACTATTTTAATGATTGGTGGCTTTGTAGTTATATTTTCTGTGGTTATATCTATATTAAATCAAAGTGGAATTTTAAGTGGTATATCTTTAATGCTCTCACCTATCCTTCGCTCTGTAGGCTTTCCTGCAGAACTAATAAAGCCTGTCTTAGCCGGAATTGTTGAACTTACAAATGGTGTTAGTTTAGTAGCAAATACACACATAAAGGCAATATCAGTAAACATTGTATCATCCAGCTTTTTGTTAGGGTTTGGTGGAATTTCTGTACTATTACAAGTTTTTAGTATTATTAGTAAAGCAGGACTTTCTATAAAAACATATGCCATTGGTAAGCTGTTGCAAGGCATATTCGCTGCAATTTATACATATATTGCAATATGTATAGTTCCATTTTTGCAATTTAATTTACCTATTTAAGATTATCGAAGGGAGTTTTATTTTATGGATAAAAATGATTCTAATTTTAATTTTCCACCTTATATGAATTATGATATTGGTTGCGACCCTATTATTGGAGACCCTAATATGTTTAATCCATGTATGCAATATGAGCAGGCATATATGTATTATAGGTATATGACGCAACAAATTGAATATAAGATAAAATGCAAAGAATATGAAAAAATGTGCAATTCTCGTTCTGAAAGAAAAATAGAATAAAAAAACGACTAGATATCTAGCCGTTTATGGTAGCGAGGGTGAGATTCGAACTCACGACCTATCGGGTATGAACCGATTGCTCTAGCCAACTGAGCTACCTCGCCATATGTTATTTGCTAACGTGATTTATATTATAATATGTGTTTTTATTTTTGTCAATAAAATAAGTTAAAAAAGTTGAGAAAGCCTCAACTTTTTCATTATTCTTCATTATTATCTTTCTTCTCCATCTTTTTCTACAACTGGTTGTTGTTTTTCTTGTGCTTCTTTTGCCATTGCTTTTACAGCTTTTGGATCAATAGCTACAGTTTCCACAACTTGTTGTTTTCCTGAATTTCCTTTTCCACCATTTTTGCTTGTAGAAGATTTTTTGAAAGCTTCTTCTCTTTGTTCAATTGATTGTAAAGATTCTAGTAATTCAGGATCTGTAATTACATTTTCTTCATCTGGACAATCTATTTGATTAATATATTGTTTTAAATCACTAAATACTGTTTTTACTCCATTAATAAATCCCATAATCTCTTCTTAAAATCTAAAATTTTAAGAATTTTCACCTCCATTTTTAAGGTTATTTTTCCGTAATACATATTTATTGTACCACATTATTCCATAAAAATCAAGCTTTTCAGCCAAAGTAATGCTAAAAGCTGGGCAAAAGTCCAGCTTTTTAATTGATTTTGGTTTAAATATAATCTTTTAATTCATATAATCTCTTAACTTTTTACTTCTACTTGGGTGTCTTAATTTTCTTAATGCTTTTGCTTCTATTTGTCTAATTCTCTCACGGGTAACCATAAATTCTCTTCCAACCTCTTCAAGAGTTCTAGCTTTTCCATCTTCCAACCCAAATCTCAATTTCAACACTTTAGCTTCTCTTGGTGTTAATGTTTCCATTACTTCCTCTAGTTGCTCTCTAAGTAATGTATATGCTGCTGAATCTTGTGGAGCTGGTGTATCTTCGTCTTGAATAAAATCTTCTAAGTGGCTATCATCCTCTTCTCCTATTGGGGTTTCCAAAGATACAGGATCTTGTGCTATTTTTTGAATTTCCGCAACTCTTTCTACTGGAATTTCCATTTCTGCTGCAATTTCTTCCGGTGTTGGTTCTCTACCATTTTGTTGTAATAAATGTCTAGAAGTTCTAATCAATTTATTTATTGTTTCTACCATATGAACTGGTATACGTATAGTTCTAGCTTGATCTGCAATTGCCCTTGTAATCGCCTGTCTAATCCACCATGTTGCATAAGTACTAAATTTGTATCCTTTAGTGTAATCAAACTTTTCTACTGCTTTGATTAAGCCCATGTTTCCTTCTTGAATTAAGTCTAATAGTAACATTCCTCTTCCAACATATTTTTTAGCTATACTCACTACCAATCTTAAGTTAGACTCTGTTAGTTTTTGTTTTGCACTTTCATCTCCATCCAAGATTCTTTGTGCTAACTCTAACTCTTGTTCATATGTTAACAAAGGAATTTTTCCAATTTCTCTTAGATACATTCTAACAGGATCATCAACACTTATTCCATCCATGTTTATTAAATCTATGTCATCTAATTTGATGTTCTCAACTTCTCTTAAGTCATCTAGATTTGGTTCTGTGTCTAGATCATCTTTTAAAACATCTACACCTAAGTCTTCGAAAGTATTAAATACTTCTTCTATTTGGTCTGGATTAGTGTTTTCTAATTCATTAGCAAGCTCACCATAAGTAATTTTTCCATTTTCTTTTGCTCTTTTTAGTATGTTTTCTACTTTTTCCTTGCTAACTTCCTCTAATTTCTTTACTTTTGGTTTTTCTTCTACAACATTTTCCTCTGTAAGTTTGCTTTCTTCCTTAACTTCTTCTTTATTCTCTTCTAGCTTTTGAGCCTTTTTAGGTTTCTTTTCAGTTTCTTTCTCAACTTTTTTCTCTATATCTTTTACTTCTTCAGTTGCTTTTTTAGTTTTCTTTTCTTTTTTATCTACTTCTTCAACCTTTGGAGTTTTAGTTTTTTTTACTTTTTTAGGTGCTTCTGTTTTTACAACTTCAGCTTCTACTATTGGCTCATCTTCTTGCTTCTTTTTCATATATAAAACCTCCTATTTGATTTTAGCTAGTTTTAGAATAATATCGTTAAGCTCCTTTTCTAATTCTTTTACTTCTTCTGAACCTGCTTCAGAAACACTTTCTAGCTTTTTCAAAATTTCATTTCTTCTACTTATCAATTTTTCTTTTTCATAAATACTAATAAGGTCGTCTATTGCCTTGTTTACATCAGTAATTTCAAAATCTCCAGCCATTATTTCTGTAATATGACTAATGATTTTTTCATCTTGAAACCAATCTAGCAATTGACTAGTATTACTATTTCCTTTTTCAAATTCTTCATACATTTTTTTGAGAATTTGTTTGTTTGTATCATCTTGAATATAGTTTAATGTAATTAAATTTTTTATTTTTTCATAACATTTAGAATATTCATTTATAAGTAAATATATTACTAAATTTTCTCTTTTTAGAACTGCCTCAGAAACGCTATTTTCTTTTTCTTCTTTTGGTACCATTGTAACTACCCTTTTTTCTAGCTTTTTGCTTCCTTGGTTGTCTTTATACATAAGTTTATTTACTTCTGCATAAATAGCTTCTTTAGAGATTTTGTATTCTTTAGCAATTTTATCTACATAAATTTCTCTTTCCATTTGGTTTGTAACTTTTGCTAAAATTTTAGCAATTTCATTTAAAAATTTTATTTTGTCATTTGTATTTTCTATGTTTAATTCTTTTAATAAAACTTTTACTTTAAATTCTACTAAAGAAATTGCATTGTCTACACATTTTTGAAATCTCTCTGGCCCATATTTTAGTACATATTCATCTGGATCTTTTGCTCCTTCTATCTGCAATACTCTAATATCACAACCTAAGTTTTGCAAAATTTCCATTCCTCTTAATATAGCTGCTTGTCCAGCTCCATCTGCATCATATCCTAAAATAACTTGTTCACTATATCTTCTAAGCAAACGTCCCTGTGCCTCTGTCATAGCAGTTCCAAGTGATGCAACAACATTTGTAATACCTCTCTGATATAACGAAATCGCATCCATATAGCCTTCTACTATAATAATCTTTCTGGTATCATGCTTTTTAGCTACATTAAGTCCAAATAAATTTCTACCTTTGCTATATACTATATTTTCTGGTGAGTTTATGTATTTAGGTTTACTGTCATCTAATACTCTACCACCAAAAGCAATAACTCTTTCTCTAACATCTTGTATAGGAAACATTAGTCTCTTTCTGAAGCTATCCATATATCCACCATTCTCAGTTCTTTTAACTAAGCTTGATGCTAGCATTTCTTCTTCTGTATAACCCTTTTGTTTTAGCAATAAATATAGTTCATTAAAATTTCCTGCATATCCTATTAAAAATGCCTTTAATGTACGATTATCAAGTTTTCTTTTCTTAATATATTCTTGTGCTATTTTTGATGTAGGTTTATATAAATTTTCATGATAAAATTCAGCCGCAATTTTATTTATTTCATATACTTTTGATTTTAATCTTGCTGTTTTATCATCTTCTAAATTATCTAAAGTTGGTAATTCTATATTTACTCTGTTTGCTAGTAATTCTAAAGTGTCTTTAAAATCTAAGCCTTCTATTTTTGATATAAAGTGAATGACATTTCCGCCTGCTCCACAACCAAAGCAATGAAATATTTGCTTATCTGGTGAAACAGCAAAAGAAGGAGATTTTTCTTTATGAAATGGACATAATCCGAAAAAATTTCTCCCACTTCTTTTTAAGGTTACATATTTAGATATTACATCTACAATATCATTGCTTGACCTTATTTCTTCAATTAGTTCATCGCTATATCTTACCAATTTTTGACAACCTTTCTACATACTATTTATATTATTCGACATAAAGTGTTTAAATCCTTCTTTACTTTATGACAAATATTGAAACTTATTTTCCTAAATTTTTTTAGTTTTTGCCATTTATTTAGAATAGAAAAAAGGCGATTTCTGTCGCCTTTTTAGTATTTTACAATTCTGTTGTATCATCAAATGGAATAAATTTGTTAACAGCACTTGCATTTAAATCAATGTTTGCTTGTGGTGCTCTATATTCATTAAATGATATATCTATTTTATTATTTATTAATTCTTCAACTTCATCTTGTGTAGCATGTTCTGCTAATACAAGTTCACTAACTAAAATTTGTTTTGCATTAGAAAGCATTTTCTTTTCACCTGTTGAAAGTCCTTTTTCTTTTTGTTTAAAGCTTAGGTTTCTAACTACCCCTGCAACCTCATATATGCTTCCACTTTTCATTTTTTCCATGTTATCTCTATATCTTTTATTCCAATTTTGAGACATTTCTGTTTCATCTTCTCCTAAAATTGAAATAACTTTTTCTGCCTCTTCTTTTCCTATTACATTTCTAACACCAATTTGTTCTGCTCTATCTGTTGGAACCATTACTTTAACTTCACCTGGCATTTTAATAACATAATAAGATTGGTTTTCTCCTAAAATATTTTTTTCTTCTATTGCATCAATTGTACCTGCTCCATGCATTGGGTATACAATTTTATCACCTACATTAAACATGTAAGACTCTCCTTTCTATTGCAAAATATTTGGTTTTTATTTAAGAAAGGTTTTTAGGCTCTTCTTTAAACCGCAAATATATTATACTACAAAAACTGGCAAAAGTCAAAACTTTTACCAGTTTTTTTGAAATTTTTTATGTATATCTTATTTACTTGTAGAGCCAAATCCACCTAATCTAGCGCCTTCTGCATTATCATTGTCAACTATTCCAAATTTTTGAAAAATTGCTTGTCCTATGCAGTCTCCTTTTTTTATTTCAATATCTTCTGCTTTTACATTAAAGAATGCAAACATTATATGTCCGTCATTATCTGGATTTCCATAATAATCTCCATCCACTATTCCAACACCATTTGATAATACTAATCCTTTTTTCTTTGGATTAGAGCTTCTGTTGCAAAGCATTAAATATTCATCTTCTGGCATATATGCTTTTATTCCTGTTTTTACTAAGGTTGGTGCTTGTCCTGCTTTAAATGCTGGAACTACACAGTCTTCTGCTGCTTCTACATCATATCCTGCTGAATATTTTGTTTTACGCACTGGCATATTTATTCCTGCTTGTTCAAATCCTTTTGCTACTTCAAATCCTCTTACTCTTTCCATATTTCATTTCTCCTTACTTTTTATTTTTTGTAATTATATATCATATTTTTAAAATTGTCATTATATTTTTAATATTCATAGCCTTTTTCTACCAGTGATTCGTCTATTTCGTTTATTCTTTTTATTGTAGATAATAGTATTTTTGATAAAATGATTTTCATATTCTTTATATTAAAGTTTATATTTTTAGCTTTACACGCTTCTTTTACTTCTCTATATTCTTTTTTTAATACTGGTATCATTGAAAGTGCAATACTCACTAATACTTCAATTTCTTCTGTGTTTATTTTAAATATCTCTAATGGTTTGCATATTGTTCTTACTGTTTTAGCAAGTTGTGCTACTGTAATTGTTCTTGAATAAATATATGTTGCATTACATACTAGTAATAATTTTGCTGCCATCCAAATTGCATTTATATAGTTGTCTAATAATATATTGAATATAAAAGTAAATAATATAAATGGTAAGTACTTTGTTAGATTTATCATTGCCTTTTTAAAGTTAACCTTTATTATTAGCATTAAAATCAAGTTTACTATTACAAAACTTGCTAACCAAATATTGTTAGGCATAAAAAATATTAAAGTGGCATATGCAAGAAACACTAAAAATGTAATTGCATTTTTCATTTTGAACCACCTGCCTTAGCTTTCACTAAATAGTTGACTAATTCTGGTATTGTGTAATCTTTAGCATTTACCTGTATTCCATTTTTTTGTAGCTCTACTAATATTTCTAAAATAGTTGGAAGCTTGATTTCATATTTTCTTAGTTCTTCAGCCTTTTCAACTAATTCTTCTCTTTTTATTTCTAATGCAATTTTGCCTTGTTCTAATACTAAAGTTCTATCTGCCAATAATATTTCATCTGCTAAGTTTGTAATACAAATAATTGTATAACCTTGCTGTTTTAAGTTTTTAATAATTTTGTATATTTTTTCTTTTCCTATACTATCGATCATGGTTGTTGGCTCGTCAAAGATAAGATATTTAGGATTTTTAGCAAGTATTTCTGCTATCATAATTCTTTGTTTTTGTCCTAATGATAGATTGTATAAGTCTTTATTTTTAAAATCTAGCATCTCTACTTTTTCTAATGCATCATTTATTCTTTTATCTACTTCTTGTTTAGATAAGCCTTTTAATGCAAATGATAATTCGTCTTCAATTGAATTGAAAATTATTTGATTTTCTGGATTTTGAAATACTATTCCAACTTTATCTCTAATTTCTTTTTGATGTTTTTTCATATTTAAATCGTCAATAAAGATATTGCCTTCTTTTAACCTTAAAATTCCTGCTATTAGTTTGCCTATAGTTGATTTTCCAGAGCCATTTTTTCCTACAATAGAAATAATTTCTCCATCATGTACTTCAAAACTGATATTATCTAATATTTTGTTGCTTTCTTTATATTTAAATGAAACGTTTTCTAGTCTAATCATTTGAGCTCCTTACATATTTATCAAATGGTTTTCTTAATGCTTTTTCTAATGCAAAAATCACTATAACATGAATTGGAATCATAATAAGTTGTTTTACAATTCTAGTTACAAGTAATGCCCAAAAAGCTTTTCCTGTAGTTATACTTGTCCATAAAGTATTTAAGCCCATATTTACCACTATTGCTACTAATACAGTAGCAATTATAAGCCTTAAAAGTAATTGCTTATCATTGTAACTGTCTGGTTCTTTTTTGTATAGTATAAATCCATATATTGCTGCCGACACTGCTGTACTAATAGTGTACCCTATAAAAAATGCACCTGATGGGAATAGAGTTGCCCCTATAACGTCTCCTAAAACATTTAATAGAATTGTCCATTTTGGTCCTAACCAAATTGCGCATAACATTGTTGGTACAAATGCAAAGCTTATTTTAGTAATTGGTGTTTTTATTGATAAAAACCTTGATAATACAATAAGCATTGCTAATAATATTGCTGTTAGTATAATTTTTTTATTTGTTCTCATAAGTTATTTCCCCCATTAAATCATAATCTTTTACTTCTTTTATTTTGCAATCCACCCAGTCGCCTAAATTTAATTGTTTTGTATTTTTTATATATACTACTCCATCAATTTCTGGTACATCCATATAGGTTCTGCCAACATAGTATTTTTGATTTTTGGTTATTCCATCAATTCTTGCTTTTTGTGTTGTACCAATTTTATTTTCTAAATTCTCTCTAGAAATCTCTTGTTGTAATTTCATTATTTTATTATATCTACTTTTCTTTGTAGCTAGATGAATTTGATTTGGCATTTTTTCTGCTCCTGTACCTTCTTCTTTAGAATACATAAATGCTCCAAGTTTGTCAAATTTAGCTTCTTTTAAAAAGTTATATAGTTCTTCAAAGTCTTCTTCAGTTTCACCCGGAAAACCAACCATTACAGTTGTTCTTAATATAACATTTGGAATTTCTTTTCTTAATTTTTGTATTAGCTTTCTAATACTTTCTCCATTGCTTTTTCTATTCATTCTTTTTAAAACACTGTCTGAAATATGTTGTATTGGAATATCAAAATAATTACATATTTTATTATTTTCTTTTATTACCTGAATTAGCTTGTCTGTAATAGTTTCAGGGTATGAATACAATATTCTAATCCATTTTATTTTGTCTATTTTACATATCTCCTGCAAAAGCTCAGCAAGTTTTGGTTCACCATATATGTCTTGTCCATATCTTGTAGTATCTTGAGCTGTTAAAATTATTTCTTCATAACCTTGCTCTGCTAGCTTATTTGCTTCTTCTACAAGACTTTCCATCGTTCTACTTTTTTGCATTCCACGAATTTTTGGAATTGCGCAGAATGTGCAACAATTGCTACAACCATCTGCTATTTTTATATATGCATAATTTTCGCCTGTTGTAATAACTCTATCTGTGAATTTTTCAAAGTCTACATTCCCTTTTCCATTAGATAATAGTTTTTCTATCTGCTCCCATAATGTACTATACTCACTATATTTTATATATAAATCTACTTCTGGAATAGATTTTTCAAGTTCCTTTTTATATCTTTCTACTAAGCATCCCATAGCTATTAGATATTTGCAATTTTGTTTTTTATACTCAGCCATTTCTAGTATTGTATTTATTGCTTCTTCTTTTGCAGACTCAATAAATCCACAAGTATTTATTATTATAACTTCTGCTTCTTCTGGATTATTTACTATTTCGTATCCATGTTCTTTAAATAATGCTATTGTTTTTTCTGTATCTACTAAGTTTTTATTACATCCTAATGATATAAATCCTGCTTTCATTTTATTATCCCTTCTAGTTTTTTTAATCCTTCTACTAATTTATTATATGTCTCTTTATTTACTATTTTTTTATTTCCTTCTGCATATGCTTTTGCTGTACCTTTCATATCAATTAACTCATACCTATTTTCTGCTTTTGTGCCTCTATCTAATACATAAATTGGCGTATAATCAACTTTGCTTAGTACTACTTCTCCTGTTTCTCCGCTTTTTCTAAGTTCAATATTAAGAACTAACTCTATTTTTGATATATCCATTGTTTCACCTGATATGTAGTTTCCTAAAGAATATGCAACAAGTACATTTTTTCCTTCTGGACTTTGCATAACTTCCATTTTTTGAACTGCTGATGCATGATTTCCTAAAATCATATCTGCCCCATTTTCTACTAAAAATTTAGCTATGTTTTGTTGTTCTTTATTAGGCTTTGTTGAATATGCATCTCCCCAATGCATAATTATTATGCTATAGTCTGCATTTTCTTTAGCATATTCTAAATCTTTTTTAGCAATTTCTGAATTGTATATATTTGCACTATCTAATTCCTCTTTTGTTTTACTATTTTGATTTTCAAAACCATATGTATATGACAAAAATGCAATCTTAGTATTTTTTATTGTCTTTATCTTTACTCTACTTTCCTCTAAGTTATCTCCTACTACATCATATCCTATTCCTTCTAGTGCTCTCTTAGTTTCTTGCAAGCCTTCTATTCCATAATCTAAACTATGATTTGTGCTTATACTAACTAAATCTATTCCTATATTTTTCAAAGCTTCTGCAAAAGAAATTGGACTATTACGTTGTCCATATCCAGAGTATTTATTGTCTGTATAATTAGTTTCCATAGTTCCTACTGTGATATCACTATCTGCAAAAAAAGTAGACATATTTTTAAACATTGACGTAAAATCATAATTTTGTGTACCTTTATCATATGCATCTTCTAGTATACTATTTTCACATAAAATATCTCCAACTGCTGATATTCTGATAATACTATCTCTTACAGTATTATTAGAATTAGCTATATTCTTTTCTGTTTCTTCAAATATTGCTTCAATATTTTTTTCTAACTCAGCTCTTTGCTCTGCCAATATTTTTTTCTCTTTGTTATTACGATAAAAGATAGTTACAGAACATATAACTATTATTATTGCTAATATTATAGTTAAAGTTATGAATGTTTTTGAGCTCATTACTTCTAATATACTTCTAGAGCTACGCTTATTTCTACGATTTCTTGCCATTTGTATCACCTTATATAATTTATCACATTTTTTGCAATAAGTAAAGGTGGAAATTTACTTTCCACCTTCTAAATTATTTTACATATTCATTTAATGGTTTTACTCTGTAATTTAATTCTCCGAACTTATCTGTTGTTACATAACCTGGTGTGCTATTTATAACGTCTGGAATACGATTAACTATTGACGCACATGTTAGCTCTACTGTTGCAGGTCTTGCAACTACTATTGTTGTATCTGGCTCTCCATAGATTGTCCATTCGTTTTTGTCATAATCTTCATTAGAATATACCTTACCAATACATTCTGATTCAATAGTAATTCCTTCTTTAGTTGTTGTTGTAACAACTGCACTCATTCCTGTAGCATCTCCTGCTTTTACTGTCATTCCTAATGTTGAAGAATATATATCTTCTTTGTATGTTTGTGGTATTGTTTTTTGTGTTTGTCTTTCAACTGTTAGTCCAAGTTTAGAACATAACCATCCATTTACATTCCACATATATGATGGTAAATATTTTCCTGATTCAATAACTTTTTGTCTTTCTTCATCACTAATTTTATCTACTGAAGCTACTTGATCCTCAAATTCTTGCATTGTTAATCCTGAACCATGTGCTTTTGCTAAAGCTATTCCATAGTCTTCTACATTGTAGCTTGAGCTTCCTTTTATTTTTGTGATTTTATGTGTTGATCCTGCAATTGAACTAATTAATTGTCCCCAATAAATGTCTTGATATCCACTTCCTGTAATTGTACATCCTGTTTGTTTTGCCATTTCGTCTAATTCTTTTGTAGTTGCGGGGTTTGAATTTTCTGGATAAAATGCTTCTTCACATGTTGTAATTGCATTTATTCCTAATTTAGCACAAAGCATTAAAGCATCTCTAACATCTGCTATTAAGCTCATTGTAGTAACTATAGCAATATCTGGTTGAACTTGTTTTAACATTTCTTCTGCATTTTCTAAAGCTGTTACAGTTACACCTTTATTTTCTCCTCCAATAATTTCTCCTATATCTTTGCCAATAACAGATGGGTTTACATCAATTGCTCCAACTATTTCTGCTCCTTTTTCATACACATAGCGCATTGTATAAACCGCCATTTTTCCTGTACCAAATTGTACAACTTTTACTTTTCTCTCCATAAATTTTCCTCCTTTGAAATTTTATATATAGATTATATACCAAATACTAAAAAATATTCAATGGATATTTTGTAAATTTTGATTGATTTTTTTATATCTTTTCTTATATAATACTAATATATTAATTTTAAGGAGGATTTTTTATGCCTATTCATTGTAATGCTAAAAAAGAAGATATTGCAAAAACTGTGCTTATGCCTGGTGACCCTTTACGTGCTAAATATATTGCAGAGAATTTTTTAGAGAATGCTAGATTAGTAAATACTGTTAGAAACATGCTTGCATATACTGGAACTTATAAAGGAAAAGAAATCACTGTGTTTTCTCATGGTATGGGTATGGCAAGTATGGGAATTTACTGCTATGAGTTATATAAATTTTATGATGTAGAAAATATTATTCGTATTGGTTCTTGTGGAGCTTATTCTGAAGATTTAAATATTTTTGATACTATATTAGTTGATAAGAGTTATACTGAAGGAAATTTTGCTTATGAGTGGAATGAAAAAGATTGCCATCTAATTGAATCTAGTGAATTTTTAAATGAGATTATAGAAAGTACTGCAAAAGAAATAAATATTCCTTATATAAAAGGAATTACTTTATGTAGTGACTGTTTTGATGGTTATTTAGAGAGTATTCCAAATTTAATTAAAAGATTTCCTAAAGAGCTTAATATTATTGGTGCTGAAATGGAAGCTTTTGCTTTATTTTATATGGCTCATTATCTATGTAGACAGGCTTCTTGCTTATTGACTGTAGTTGATTCTCATTACAAGAAACAAGAAATTAGTTCTGAAGAGAGAGAAAAGTCTTTAAATAATATGATAACTTTAGCTTTAGAAAGTGCTATAAAAATAGAAAATGCCAAAGGTTAGTCCTTTGACATTTTTTTAATTCTTATTTTGTTATTGATAAAACTTTATATTGCATTACTCCAGCTGGTGCTTGAACTTCTACAATTTGGTTCTTTTTTGCACCTAAAATAGCACTGCCTATTGGTGACTCATTTGAAATTTTATTTTGTGCTATATCTACCTCTGTAGATCCAACTATAGTATAGCTTACTTCTTCATCAAATTCTAAGTCTAACAATTTAACAGTATTTCCTACTTGAACTGTTTTTGTGTCTATTTCTGATTCATCTATAATTTTAGCATATCTGATTTTATTTTCTAATTCTGCAATTTTTGTTTCATTTTCTGCTTGAGCATTTTTTGCTTCGTCATATTCAGAATTTTCTGATAAATCTCCAAATCCTAAAGCCACTTTAATTCTTTCAGCTATCTCTACTCTTTTTACTGTTTTTAAATTTTCTAATTCTTGTTCTAGTTTGTCAAATCCTTCTTGTGTTAATAACACTTCTTTGTTTTCTTCCATTTGTCCTTCCTCCTTTGCTTTCACAATGAAAAAATTAATTGCAACAAACTATAAATAAATATAATTTGTTGCGACTTCTTTAATATACTAGATTTTTTGCCATTTGTCAAGAAAATTCATATAATTTTCACAAACTTCCATTTTTTCCGTACAATTTTGTTACTTTGATTTCGTCTTTTTTCATTTGTTGTTTTATTTGCGATAGTCCTTGTTTTTGATTTATTCTACTTTCGTACAATGCAGACAATTCGTTATCGTCTAGCAGATTATATTGCTCAAAGAAATCTTTAATTTCATTTGATGTATCAATTCCTATTCTTCGTATTTGTATTCCATTAAAAGTATTGCTTTCATAAAAGCCTTTTTCGTCTATTGTTAGGATAACCGCTTCCCTATATATTATATACTTATTTATCTCATTTTCTTGTAAATCAAAATTCACTATTACTTTGGCTTTTTTCAAGCTTTTCTTTTTATTATTTGTAACCGTAATTATTATATTCTCGTTTTCTTCTATCTTATCGGCTACTCTCTGAAATTCCTTTATGTTTGGTGTTACTATGTTTATATTTTTAAAATATTTCATTAAATATATAATGTTCTCTATGTGTAATGGTTTGTTTTCTTTTACACAAATATATAAATCCTCTAATTCTGTTTTTGAGCCTTGTCTTTTTAGAATATTCTCTAAAGTTTCCTGTATTAAATATGGCATTATTCCTCTACCATCTAATATATGTATTTTTTTAGTCTCCGGCTCTATTATCTTCTTAAACTTTTCACTTTGTTTTAAATTATCTTCTGCTACCAGAGATTGTATGTTATATCTTTGCATTAAGATTTTTACTTTCTTTACGCATTTTTCCAATTTTGTATCTTTGCTTAAATCTGAAAATGGTAGTATAAATAGGTATGCATCATATATTTGTTTTACTGTGATTATATTCATATGATACTTTAGTTTTGCTATAAAGTTATAATAATATTTGCATATTGTATATTGCAATTTTGAAAATTTAGTTTGTTTTTGATTTAGCTCTTCTAAGTAATTTGTTTCATATAATTCCTCGTCATTTGTTTTTAACTTCAAATATGCCAACATAAAAATCACCTCAATATATAGCTTGTTCTATATTATATTGAAGTGACTTTATATTTATTACTTATTTAATTTTACTTTCTATCAAATTCCAAATTGAGTTTGTTGCTCTGTCATATTCCCAGTAAGCAGCACCACCTAAGTTGTATTTTGATACTAAGTCTAGTTTTGCTTCAATTGATTTTTCGTCTTCAACCCAAATTTTATATGTTGCTCCACCTTTTTTGTATTCTACATAGTATTGTTGTAAATCTTCGTCCCATGTTTTTGTTGCATTACTTGGTATTACATTATTCATATTGCCTATATTAACAACATTTGAAGTTACATTTCCGTTGTTTTCTTTCCAAACTCTTGTATAGAATGGAATTCCTAGAATTATCTTTTCAGCTTTTACTTCTTCTTGTCCTAAGAATTTTTTCACATTTGCTTCTACCCAATTATGCCCTGCTGTTGTTCCTGCTTTTGTTGCTGATACTCCATATTGATCATATGCCATAAACATTACATAGTCTGCAACTTTTCCTATAGTATATCTATCATAACATAAAGACCATTCTGGTGCGCCATCTGGTGCTGTTACATCCACTGATAATACTGCTCCTATTTCATTTAGTCTAGGTCTTATTTCAATTAGAAATCTTGAGAAATTATCTTTGTCTGTTTCATACATTCCTTCGAAATCAATGTTTATTCCATCTAAGTTATATTGTTTGATATATTTTATAATTTGATTTATTACATTCTCCCTTGATTTGTAGTCACTAAGCATTTTAGATGTTTCGCTCATATTTGAATTTGTAAACATTGGCCAAACTTGATAACCATTTTCATGTGCCCAGTTTACATATGCAATTCCTTCATTTTCTACATTTTCATATACATTTGTTGTACTGTATTTAGTCATATAGAAGAAACTTGGAGATACCACATTTACTCCTGTAATTTTTCCTGTTCTTGTTGGTGCTGAAACATATTCTGAATAATAGTCCCAAGCTAGGCTTATTGGTCCTTCTATTTTAGCTTTTTCTTCTGCCTTTTCTCTTATAGTTTTAAACTCATTTAATTTGCCAGTTTGGATATATCCTAGAGTTCCATTTTCGGTTCTAACTCTTGTCCAACCATTAGGTACAGGGTAATCACTACGGTTTGCAATAGTTAATGTATCGCCTTGTTTTGCTTTTGCTAAAGTTGCTGAAATAATTGTTGGTTTGTATTTTATACTTGAGTCTTTTTTTAGTGTTGCTGTTTGTTGTTCTCTATCTAAAGAATCAATGTATACCAAATCTTCACTTTCAACATATGTTGTTTTTATATTATATACTTCATCTAATTCTGAAATTGGAACATATGCTACCTCGTCTAATATAATAGCTCCCGCCTTAATTGTTGTATTTGAACTGTTAACTTGAATTTGTTTACTATCTATTGGCAAACTTGCTATTTTTGTACTAGAAGTGGTAACTACTTGGTTGTACTTTTCATCATATATAATTGTATTATCAAAGAAGTTATATATATCTGGTTTTGATACATATACTACTCCATCTTTTATATATACATTATTTTTTAAACTTGAAGTTGCATTTGAATTGTTTATTATTAAGTTTGTTTGATTTATTTTGCTTACTATGTAATTACGTTTTATTACATAATATCCTCCAATTGCTCCTACTATTAAAACTAATGCAATTATGATTATTGCTATTATAATTCCTATTTTTGATTTTTCCTTTTTAATTTCACCCATATTTTATCTCCCAATATTTATTCTAGTTTTCACTATATCATATTTTTGGGTTTAAGTGAATAGGCATTTTTAAATTTTAAGAAATAATTAAAGAATTTTTTTATTATTATTGCATAAAATATAAAATAATAGGCTTGACATTTTATTTATAAGGTGTTATTCTATTTATAGAACTAGATTTGTTATTTGGCACAGGCAATTGGAGCCCAAGTCCACTTAACCAATTTATAGTTCTATTTTTTTGTTTATCTATATATAAAATATCATTTTCTTTTTCTAACCAACTCTGTATTACATTTGTCTTTTCTTTTCCGTAAGCGCTAGCAATCTTATATATTTTATTAATATTAAACTTATTTTCTTTTGGATTTAATTCTAATACCACTAAAACAGGATTTCCTTTACTATCACAAACTTCACCAAAAATCAATTTTCTTCCTTGTGCCTTTTTCTGTTTAGAATGTGTGTTTAATATTATTGTCGGTTTTTCTACTATATGAGGTATGCTTTTTATAATACTATCTGTCATTTCAGGATGTTTATTTTGTATATTTAGTATCTTTGATTTATCTATAACTATATCATAATTATTTAATCCTATACTTCGAAGTGCTTTTGACGTTTTCCCTATGAGAAAACTACCTGTTCTGTCTATTTTATTCCATTTATCATATTCTGTTTCAAAGTTAGTTTCTCTTATTGTTATTACCTTCTTTCTTTTATTTATGTTTTCTTGGAAATTTTTAAGATTTAATTTTAAAAGATTTTAAAAAAATTGAAATAATTACTATTAAAATACTACATTTCGTAGTGTTTTTCAAGTAAAATCATATGTCAAAATTCGACAAAAAATTTTATTATTAAAATTGTATATTTTTTATTTTTTGGGAAAAGATAGAAATAGCAAAAAATATATATTTGGAGGTTTTAAAATGGGAGTTGAAAAACATTTAAGAATTACAGGTACATCTACAGTATCTTGGAAAGATGCAATTGTACAAGCAGTTGCAGAGGCTTCAAAAACTATTGATTATTTGTCAAACGTAAAAATTATTGAACAACGTGCAAGAATTGATGGTAAAAAATTAGTAGAATATTTTGTTGATTTAGATTTATCTTTTGTTATTGATAGAGATAGAGATTAAAGGAGGCTATATAATGAAACCAATTGAAACAAAACAAGAATACAGTGATTATGTTGATAAAAAATCCCCTAATTCTCCTATTCTAAAAAATTGTTTTAATGCATTTTGGGTAGGCGGATTGATTTGTAGTATTGGGCAGATTATTATGGATTTTTGCAAGTACAAAGGTATGGACGAGGTTGCTTCTTCAACTGTTGTATCTATTACTTTAATTGCCATTGCTGCAATTTTAACAGGTTTGAATATATTTAATAAAATAGGAAAATTTGCAGGTGCAGGTTCCTTGGTGCCTATTACAGGTTTTGCAAACTCTATTGTCTCTCCTGCTATCGAATATAAATCAGAAGGATATGTAATGGGTGTCGGTGGCAAAATGTTTACAGTTGCTGGTCCAGTATTAGTTTTTGGAATTTCATCATCTGTAATTATTGGTATAATTGCTACTCTATTTATTAAATAAGGAAGGAAGAATTTTATGACTCGTTTAGGTGAACAAACAATTAAATTAGATAATCCTCCAACAATAACTGAAGTTGCTAGTATTGTTGGTCCTAAAGAAGGACAAGGTCCATTGGCTAAATATTTTGACCAATGTTTAGAAGATGAATTCTGGGGAGAAAAAACTTGGGAAAAGGCTGAAAGTAAGATTATAAAAGAAACTGTGAATTTGGTTATTACAAAATCCGGTGTTCCTGCAAGTGACATAGATTACTGTTTTGCAGGTGATTTACTAAATCAATGTATTTCATCTAGCTTTGGACTTAGAGAATTAAACATTCCGTTTTTTGGAATATTTGGTGCTTGTTCAACATTTGTTGAAGGTTTATGTTTAGGTAGCGTATTTTTAGATGGTGGTGCTGCTAACAATGTTTTGTGTGCTACTTCTAGCCATTTTTGTAGTGCTGAAAAACAATTCCGTTTTCCACTAGAATTAGGAAATCAAAGACCTCCTACTTCTCAATGGACAGTAACTGGTTCTGGTGCTGCTGTTTTATCAAAATCTGGTACAGGTCCATTTATTACACATATTACACCTGGAAAAATTGTTGATATGGGAATAAAAGATGCAAACAATATGGGTGCTGCTATGGCTCCTGCTGCTTTAGATACTTTAATTACTCATTTAAGAGATACAGATAGAAATCCTAGCTATTACGATGCAATTATCACAGGTGATTTAGGTCATATTGGTAAAGATATTGTAATAGAACTTGCTGAGACTAAAGGTTACAATATCAAGAGTATTTATAATGACTGTGGTGTTTTGATGTTTGATAAAAATACTCAAGATACTCATTCTGGCGGTAGTGGCTGTGCTTGTATAGGAACTGTATTTTCAGGATATTTTTTCAAACAATTAAAAGATAGAAAATTAAATAGAATTTTACTAATTGCAACTGGTGCTTTAACTAATGCAACCACTTCTCAACAAGGTGAAAGTATCCCTGGTATTGCACATGCTGTTGCTATTGAGAACTAGGGTTGGAGGTGAATTGTATGGAATTTATACAAAGTATTGATTTGATGGGTTTATTAAAATGTTTTGTTGTTGGAGGAATTATTTGTATAATAGGTCAACTTTTAATTGATAAAACCAAATTGACTCCTGCTAGAATTTTAGTAATATATGTTACAGCTGGTGCCATACTTGGTGGACTTGGAATTTATAAATATATAATAGAATTTGCTGGTGCTGGTGCAACTGTACCATTAACTGGATTTGGTGCAAACCTTGCTAAAGGTGCTATTCAAGAAGTGCAAAGTTCTGGATTATTAGGTGCTTTTACTGGTGGAGTTAAGGCTTCTGCTGGTGGAATTGCTGCCGCAGTATTCTTTGGATATTTAGCTTCACTTATCGCTAAGCCTAAAATTAAGAAACAATAAACACACAAAGCGTTGACAAAAAAATGTCAACGCTTGATTTTTTAATTTATATTATATCAACTTATTTGTGTCTAGCCATCTAAAAAATTTAGGATAATCCTCTTTAAACTGTAATGGATTTTCATCTATTAACTTTCTTATTTCTTCTTTGGTCATATAATATATCCCTTGGATTCCATCTTTATCGTAATCCAATTCGCCATCATATATTAATTTATACATCTTTGAAAAAGCACTAGTATTCAATTGTTCTGGTTTGAAATATCCTATTTCTTCTAATTTTACATTAGTAATACCTAGTTCTTCTTCTAGTTCCCTGTAAGCCGCATGTTCATATGTTTCTCCTGATGACACATGTCCTCCAACCGAACAATCATAGCAATTTGGGAAAACTCTTCTATTTCCACTTCTTTTTGGAACAACTATTTTATTATCGCTAGTAAATATCATTATATTTATTACTCTGAAATTTCTCCACTTATTTTTATATATTACATTTCTGTCTTCTTTTCCTATAACATTATCATTTTCATCTACTAAATCTAAATATTCTATTTCTCCCATTTTTATAACTCCACTTCAATTTAAAATTCAAAATCTAAATATGCATATTTGCTGTCTTCATAGTTTTTTATATCTTCTATCAATTCTTTCCCCATTTGAGAAATATCACTTATTCTCCTTGCTTGTCCATCCGCACATACTACTAGCGGATTTGTATATCTTTTTTTAGCCTTTATTGATATACAATATTTATCTTTAACTTCTGTATCGCTTCTTCCAACGTGTGTACTATTTGAAAAGATTTCAAAAGCATCTCTTATTTTTTTATTAGGACAATTTCTTATTTTATCAACTATTTCTTTTTCAGAATACAAGTATAAATCCTCTTCTGTAATATAGTTTTCTTTTGCCATTTTTCTCAATATATCTGTCCAGAATTGCATAATCATGTTGTTTTCACTATTTCCACAAAACAAATGCCACATTATACTTGATCTTCTTAAATATTCTTCTGCTATATCTAGATTTTCAAATCCAATTTCATCTTTGCCTTGCTCATTTTTTAATATTTTTATATTGTTATATATTTTATCAATAGACTCTAAAGTAAAAGCATCTTGTGTTACTAGACCATCACTTAGTGTATACTCTAATCTATCTGCAGATAATTTTGGACTATCATTATCTGCAATTGGATATATGTGATAATCTATAACTTCTTCCAATTTTATATTATCTCTATTTAATAATTTCATTATGTCTTTTGAATTTTTTATAATTGTTTCTGTAAGCTCTTCTGTTGATTCCTGTTTTTCATAATCCTCATGTAAATAATCTACAACATGGCTGAAAGATGGTGTTGCTATATCATGATATAGCCCTGCTATTGCTTGTTTTTTATCCTTTGTAAAGTGCCAAACAATTAGTGCAACTCCTAAGCTGTGCTCATATCTAGTATGAAAGAATTTATATGGAATCAATTTAGTGTGCTCACATGCTGATACCATACTTATTCCCTTTAATCTTTGCATTTCAGGCACACTAGCGTATTCTATTAAAAAAGTTGGTATTTCCTTTGATAAGATTTGTAAATATTTTTCTATTTCTTCATTTTCTAATCCAAAATTCATTTTTTTAACTCCTTAGAATACAAAAAGTGGTGTCCTAAAAAGGACACCTTCCTTATTTATTTGCTTGCTTTTTCAGCTACTTTTACTATTTCAGTAAATGCTTTTGGATCTGTTACTGCAAGTTCAGCTAACATTTTTCTGTTAACAACAACATTTGCTTTTTTTAGTCCTGCAACTAATTTACTGTATGTTGTTCCATTCATTCTAGCTGCTGCATTAATTCTTGCTATCCATAATTTTCTAAAATTACTCTTTTTGTCTTTTCTTCCTACATAAGCATATTTTCCAGATTTCATAACAGCTTGTTTAGCCATTCTAAATCTATAGTGTTTTGCACCATAATATCCTTTTGCTCTTTTTAATATTTTTTTATGTTTTTTACGAGTAATTATTGCTGTTTTTACTCTTGCCATTTTAATTCACCTTCCTCTATTCTTCTATTTTTAGTTTCCATATGGTAGCATTTTTTTGATTCCTGCTTCACATGTTTTATCTGCATAAGCATCTTGCACTTTTCCTCTAGATTTTGCTCTGCTTGTTTTTCTAGCTAAAATATGTCTTTTATTAGCCTTTGTTCTTTTAACTTTTCCAGTAGCTGTGTAAGAATATCTCTTTTTAGCTGCTTTGTTTGTTTTTAGTTTTGGCATAATTTATTCCTCCTTTAAATTTAATGCTTTTTGTATATATTACTTATCAGCTTTTTTAGCCAATATAATAAACATGTTTTTACCTTCTAAAAGTGGCTTTTTCTCTGGAATAGAAATATCTGATAAATCATCTATAAATTTTTGAAGAACTTCTTCTCCTAATTTAATATAGTTCATTTCTCTTCCTCTAAATTTTAATGTGATTTTTACTTTGTTACCATCTTCTAAAAATTTTCTCGCATTTTTAGCTTTGAATTCAAAATCATGTGTATCAATATTTGGTGTGATACGAATTTCTTTTACTTCAAAACTTTTTTGCTTTTTACGAGCTTCTTTTTCTCTTTTAGATTGTTCAAATTTGTATTTGCCATAATTCATAATTTTACAAACTGGCATTTCTGGGTTTGGAGAAACCATAACTAAGTCTAATTTTTTTCCAAAAGCTATGTCTAAAGCTTCACTAAGACTTACTACTCCTTTTTTTTCTCCATTTTCATCAATTAATTGTACTTTACTTGCTCTAATTTGTTCATTGATTGGTAAATCTTGTTTTATAATAAAACACCTCCATAAAATTAAATCAAAAAAAGATTGATTTAAAAATCAATCCACACACAAAAATACCTAATAAATTAAGTAAAATATTTACCTTTTGGCCATCTGCTTAAGGTGAGCATGGATTGCTTCTTTAATTTACGTTTATTAGTATAACATATATTCTCCGTATTTGTCAACTAATTTGTGGAAATTTACCAAATTTATTCATAAAAAAATACCTCCACTATGATAAATTTATTTTACCATAAGAAAGTATTTTTTTGAATATTTATTTTTTACACAAAATTGCACGCTCTCAAATTTTTTCCTTTAGCGTTTTTGATGCGCTAAAGTACGTGTTAAGCACATTAGTGCTAACATCGTATTTATTCATTTTTTCTGGTTCATTGAACCAGTGGTCAGTGCTACTTTACATAAAGTAAGGGCCTAAAAGAAAGGCTGCCGAAACTGCCAGTCGCATTGCCGAGGTCACGAGTACTCGTGCAACTGCTGGAATAGCTGCAGTAGCCTCCCCTAGTAGTACAAGGGTAAGCATCACTGCTATCCGCGTTAGTGCTGTACTCTGTGGTCCATTCTACTGTATTTGCTGCCATATCAAATATTTTACATTTTTCGTCTCCTGTTGAACCTGTATTTTTTAATGTTCCATTTCCATCTGTTTGATTTGCATAGTTTGCATTTCCCATTGCTTGTATATATACTATTGCTGTATCCCATGCATAACTATTTACTAAATCGCTTTCTACATATTTATCATTTTTATACATATTTTGACTTACTAGTGCTGCTTGTG
>OLHE01000329.1_pt1 | contig 41279 bp, 30 predicted proteins | sample 1605821 | NCBI WGS metagenome assembly OLHE01 (sample SAMN03283250) | human gut metagenome | biome: human-associated habitat; material: feces | host: Homo sapiens | place: USA | collected 2013
AACCGGGGACACAAGGATTTTCAGTCCTTTGCTCTACCAACTGAGCTATGGCACCTTTTTCGTTTGCGGGTGCAAAGATAAAGAGTTTTTTTTATACCGCAAGGCTTTTTGAGGAAAAATATCTAAAAAAGGTGCCTCTTGCTCTATGGAGCGAGGCACCTTACTTCTAAAAATCATTTGCTATCGAAGACATCAGTCGATATTCGGATTGATGCTGTGCCAGTCTTTGATGGCAGGCAGTACACCCATTTCTATCACCTCGTCACGAAGTGTGCAGAGATGGGCATAGCTTTCTTTCAGTTTGGCTTCTTCTTCGGGCGTGCCGTTCAGTTCCTTATAGTGTACACCGTCTTTGGTAATTTCAGTTTCCATTGCCATCATGATGTGGTCGAAGCCGTGGCTGTGTACATATGTACCGGCAGGCCAGCGGAACGGTTTGCCACCCATCGCTGCAGCTATCATTTCGATAGAGACGTATGCCGGACTCTGGAAGGAAGAACGTCCACGGAGGGCGATGATGTTGGCACCGCCTTTGGTTACCTTAGTCTGGATTTCGACCCACTGTTCTTTAGTCAGGGCAGGGGTACCGATGATATCAAGTAACGGTTTACCGTCCACCTTGGCGGTAGAGGCATATACAGCCATCTGTTCACCATGACCGCCGTAGGTACGGCAATTTTCGATTTTGTCGGGGGCGATGCTGAAGTGCTTGGAAAGTTCACTGCGCAGGCGGGTGCTGTCGAGGGCAGCCAATGTGGTCACTTGTGAAGGTTTCAGGCCGGAATACAATAGGGTAATCAGACCGGTGATGTCGGCAGGGTTGAAAATGACAACCACGTGCTTCACATCCGGACAGTAGGCTTTTACATTCTTACCGAATTCTTCGGCAATAGCGGCATTGCCTTTCAAAAGGTCTTCGCGGGTCATGCCGGCCTTGCGGGCGGCACCGCCTGATGATACCACATACTTGGCACCGGTCAGCGCTTCTTTGATATCGGAGGTAAATGTGATGTTCATTCCTTCGAATCCGCAGTGGAACAGCTCTTCGGCCACACCTTCCAGTCCGGGAGCATAAGGGTCGTACAGACATAGGTTGGGAGTGAGATGCATCATGATTGCAGTCTGTGCCATGTTTGAACCGATCATGCCGGCTGCGCCGACGATTGTCAATTTGTCATTTGTCAGAAATTCCATAATCTTTTTTATTTAAAGGTGAGTAATATCTTTTCTTGCTGATTGTCACGATACAAAGATAACCCTTTTTGAAGAGAGTTGTTCATAGAAAAAAGTTATCTTTTAGAGCAAAAAGTTATTTCTTCTTTCCGAACTGCTGTATTGTACCTAAATTACTTATCTTTGTTGGGAAAATGAAGATAAGTAAGAAACTATGAGCATTGAGTTAGGAAAGTACAATACGCTGGAAGTGGTGAAGGAGGTAGCCTTCGGCATGTATCTGGACGGTGGCGAAGAAGGTGAAATTCTGCTTCCGTCGCGTTATGTCCCCCAAGACTGTAAGGTGGGAGACAAACTGAACGTTTTTATATATCTTGATAACGAAGAACGTCTGGTAGCCACTACTCTGACACCGTTAGTGCAGGTCGGGCAGTTTGCCTGCTTGGAGGTGGCGTGGATAAACCAGTATGGTGCTTTCCTTAACTGGGGATTGATGAAGGATCTTTTCGTCCCCTTCCGCGAACAGAAAATGAAGATGCAGGTGGGAAAGAAGTATGTGGTTCATGCCCATTTGGATGATGAAAGCTATCGTATCGTGGCATCGGCCAAGGTAGACCGTTATCTTTCCAAAGAGAAGGCCGCCTATGAGTCGGGGCAGGAGGTGGATATCCTGATTTGGCAGAAGACGGATTTGGGATTCAAGGCGATCATCAACGATGAATATAGCGGCTTGCTATATGAGAGCGAGATATTTCAGCCACTGCACACGGGCATGAGGATGAAAGCCTATGTGAAGCAGGTACGTGAAGACGGCAAGATAGACCTGCTGCTTCAAAAACCGGGGCAGGCTAAAGTAGAAGATTTCTCAGCTACGTTGCTGGACTATATCCGTGAACAGGGCGGACGGATAGCTTTGAATGACAAGAGTCCGGCAGAAGAAATCTATGCAACTTTCGGTGTCAGCAAGAAAACCTTCAAAAAGGCTGTGGGAGATTTGTACAAAAAACATCTGGTTGTATTGGAGGAAGATGGAATCAGGATTAGGAATTAGTCCCAGTCATTAGGAATTTCCCTACTTGTAAATAGAGACAATCATTAGGGAGGGGAATTTCCTCTCCCTATTTTTGTCGTACAATAAAAAAAGAAAAGTCATGATACGTCATTTGATATTAAGTGTTTGTCTAGTTCTGGTAGCGTTTCCCGCAATAAAAGCGGCGCCCATAGACGGAATCCGTATAGAAAGTCCATACCGTAGAGTGGTGGTACTGGTCGACGGACAGCAGGTTTGCCTGCCTACTTTCAGTTGTTTTGTAGCCAATCTGCGTGGTAGTTGTCGGGTAGAGGTTTATGAAGCGCCATCCCGTGGGGAGAATTCCCGAAGAGGAAAACTCCTATATGATGAACGTGTGCATTGCTCCATCAATGAAGTGGAAGATATTTTCATTCCAGAGGACAAAAGACCTGGTGGAAACTGGGGTACTTCTAATCATCACAAGCCTGGCAGACCCGGTGACAGACCGTTAGGAGGCGAGCAGCATGAACCGGTGATGTCACCATCTGCCTTCGAACAGTTTATGGGGCTGATGGAAAAACAGAGTTTCGATTCAGACCGTAAGGAAGTGCTCGACCATGCCTTGCTGACCTCTTGGTTCACTACTGACCAGTGTATCCGTCTGATGGATTTTTATCGTTTCGACAGTGAAAAGAAACAGTTGATGAAGAAGATTTATCCTAAAATAGCCGATAAACCGAATTTCTATTATGCGATAGACAAGCTGACCTTCTCGTCGGACAAGAACGAGATAAATGCCTTCATCAAACAATATCATGAGAAGAATAACTAAAAAAAGGAGGGATTATGAAACGGATTATATTTATATTTCTTGCCGCTATGATGAGTACAGCTGTTTGTAGTGCGGCAATGAGCAACAGCAAAGTGCGTAAAGAGACCCGTTTTCTTACGGACAAGATGGCCTATGAATTGAACCTGAGTACAGAACAGTATAATGACGTGTACGAAATAAACTATGATTTCATTTCCGGTATACGTTATCTGATGGATGACGTTCTTCGGGGGGAGGAATGGGCCTTGAATCGCTATTACGATTATCTGGATGTGCGCAATGACGACCTTCGATGGGTGCTGAATAACCGGCAGTACGGCCGTTTCATGCAGGCCGCCTATTTTTACCGTCCGGTTTATGTAAGTGGTGGTCGTTGGTCTTTTAGGGTTTACATCACTTACACCAACCATAATCATTTCTATTTCCCGCGGCCGTATCATTACCGTACATATTGCGGTGGGCATTATCGTACGCACTATCACAACAGCTATTATCGCGGTCGTTACCATCATCCGCACTATACTGGTTCGTGGAGTATTCGGAATGATAAGTCGTACCACACCAGCCGCCGTTCAGATTTCGGTTCGGTGAACATCCGCCCTAATTCGCATAAGCGTCCGGCAGGCAGGGATGATGTATATACCACGCGACGTAGCAACAGTAGTAATAATCGCATTAGCACAGGTACACGTAACAGCAGTACGCGACGTAGTAGTGTGGATAGTGGCAGAAAGTCGAGTAAAGAGAAAATAGAAACCACAAGAATTAAAAATAATGATAAGAGCCCCAGCCGTAGCAGGGTAAAGACGGCAAGCAAGGAAAGAAGAAATGCTTCCGGCGTACGGAGTTCCGAAAGCCGTCGCAGCAGCTCTTCAAGCACTACCCGCAGTTCTACCGGCAGTAGCTCTTCCCGCTCTTCGGAAAGGAGATAGAAGAACAAAAAACTCCCCTCTTGTCAGCCTGGAGGCAGGGAGAGGGGAGAATCAAACACAACAACTAAAATTATACTTCTTTTTTTATTCAATCGGTTCTCCCTTATAGAAATCCAGAATCTTGGTACGGAACAGATAGTCATACTTGGCTTGCAATTCGTCCGATTGGGATTTCATAAGGTTCTGTTTTGCTTCATTGTATTCTACGGCATTTGCTTTTCCGTTCTCATACTTTTCGCTCATCAGCTTGAAAGACTCTTCGCTGGCAACGGTGGCTGTATGGCTGCTGGTATATTTGCTTTCGGCAGCGGCGGCGTTGTACCATGCCTGCTGGATTTCCTTGTAAAGCGTCTTTTTGGCGTTATCCAGTTGCAAGGCATAGTTCTCGCGTTGCAGGCGTGCCGTGCGCACCCGGTTACGGGTAGAGAGGCGGTTGAAAATAGGCACGCTGAGGTTGAAGCCTACGTATTTGTTGAAGTTATCGTTCATCTGCTGGCTGAAGGTGCGGTCGATGGTAGAATAGTAATTCGTACCGAGACTGCCGTTCAGGCTCAGTTGCGGGTAGTAGCTGCTCTGGGCAATACGGATGCTGTGCTTGCTGCCTTCCAGACGAAACTGTGCAGCCTGTATGGAGGCCTTACTCACCATGGCCGTTTGGAATATTTCATCAGGAGGAGTGAGAGGAACCAGATCCGGATTGACTGTCGGAGATTCCAGATTGAACCCTTCAGGTGTTTCCAGCTCGATAAGCTGGCTAAGGTCGAGCAGGGCCAAGTCATGGTTGTTCCTTGTCTGCACTACATTCATCTCGTCTTGTGCCACGCGTGCTTTGGCTTCTGCCAGTTCTGCCGGAGAAGCTTTGCCCAAGTCGGCAAGCCGGCTGATGCGGGCATATTGCTCTTTGCTCAGTTGTACTTGTCCCAACGCCACCTGGTGAAGTTCTTCATTGAACAGCACTTGCAGGTAGGCTGAAGCTATGTTGATGGAAATATCTTCTTTGGCCTTATCCAGGTCGGCAATGGCGGCTTTGAGGTTCAGTTTGGCCAATGCATACTGGTGGGGAATTTCCAGACCGGTAAAAATAGGTATGCTGGTACTGACAGACATATTGGTACCGTGGCTGCTTGTATTGACGTATACGGTGGAGTAGTCTCCCGTATCCTCGTTCTTGATGGCCGTTTGCGTACGTCCCCAGTTCCAGTTCTGGCCGGCGTTGGCATTCAGGTTCGGCAGTCGTGCCCATTTGGCTGTATTTACTTCGACAGCGCTCTGTTCGGCGGCGTTGGCTGTCTGGCGGATGCCGATGTTATGCTCGATGGCATAGTCTATGCATTGGCGCAAAGACCAGCGTTCCTGCGCCTGCATTGAGACACTGCCGAGTATGGCGAGGTATAAGAATATCTTTTTATTCATATCGTATATCTGTTTAAGCTATTCCGTTTCTTAATCCTTTTTCTCTGCACTGCGAATCTTGTCCTGGGCAGTGATGCCGCTTTTGATGGCAATCTTTATGCCGTCGCTCATGCCGACTTGGATAGGACGGCGTTCGAACTTCTGTACCGGTATGCTGTCCGTCATTACGTATACAAAGGTGCTGTCACCATTGAATTCAACGGTACTTTCCGGTACGGCAAGAGCCTTTTGAGCACGTTCCAATACGATTTCTGCGTTGGCAGAATAGCCGGAACGTATCTGTACGCTGTCCGGTGCGGCAATGGCAGCTTTGATTTCAAACTGATTGGCACCGTTTTCTTCCACGCCTTTCGGGGATATGTATTCCAGCGTGGCGTCGAACGAAAGATTCTGCAGGGCGCCGATGGTCAGTTTCACCGGCATGCCTTCGTGTACACGGCCCACTTCCGTTTCGTCGATGTTGCCGCGGAAAATCAGGTCGTTCATGTTGGCAACAGTGGCGATGGTGGTGCCGTCATTGAAGGTATTGCTCATGATAACCGAGTTACCTACTTTGATGGGTACATCCAGAATCAGGCCGGTGATGGTGGAACGTATCAGCGTACTGCTGAAAGAGGCGCTGTTCTTGGTGATGCCTTCCTTTACGATTTCCAGATTGTCTTTGGCTGTCTGTAACTCTTCGCGTGCCTGCTTTACGTTGACTTCTCCCTTTTCGTACTCTTCGGCGCTGATAAGCTTGTCGTCGTACAGCTTCTTGGTACGTGCGAAATCTGTTTCAGCTTGGGTGGTACTGATTTCAGCCAGTCGTACGCGGCTTTCAGCGGAGTTCAATGTGCCCAGCTCTGGAATAACCTTCACTTTGGCAATCACTTCACCTTGTTTTATGCTTTGTCCGGCCTCCTTGTACACTTCAGATATGATGCCGGAAATCTGCGGTTTGATAAGTACTTCGTCTCTAGGTTCCACCTTGCCGGTGGCTACGGTAGTCTTTTCGAGGTCTGTCACTTCCGGAACGACAGTTTCGTATACCTTCACTTTGGGCTGGGACTTTTGGTATAGGAATACAAACGTCCAGATAAATAGGGCAGCTATTACTACCAATAATGCGATTTTCAGATACTTTTTAGTTTTCATCTTATATTTACGATTTAATTATTTACAATTGATATGGCAGCCATTGTTTCATGTTTCACGGTTACCGGTTTATTCATCCCTGATTGCCTCAATCGGCTTGATGGCCATGGCGCGGTAAGCAGGTGCCAGTCCGGCAAGCATTCCCAATGCGATGAGGAGGATGCAGGTCCCGATAGCCAGTCCGAATGAAACCTGATAGTGGGTTTTGACGATGTCCGGACCATTGGCTGCCTTTTCAAGTATTTGCAGCACGAATACGGCAAAAGAAATACCTGCCATACCCGCTATAGTGGTCAGCACCATGCTTTCCGAAAGAATTTGTTGCAGAATGTCTTTAGGACGGGCACCTATGGCACGGCGTATGCCTATTTCCGTTGTGCGCTCCTTGACGGTTACCATCATGATATTCGATACGCCGATAGCTCCGGCAAACAGCGTCCCCAAACCTACCATCCAGATTAGAAAGCGCACTCCAATCATCAGGTTGTCCATCATGGAGAACATAGCTTCCGCATTCAGAAGCATGACGGCTTGTTTGTCATCGGGAGCAATGTAGTGCGCCGCTTTTACAAGACGTTCCACTTCGGGCTGCACGTCTTTCACTTTTACTCCCGGTTTCATGATGAAACATACTACATGCAGTTTCTTTCCGAGGTTGTAGGTCTGTTGCATGGTGGAAAAAGGCAATGTAATGGCTTCAGAGGCCTGCCCTTGTATATTGACATTGCCTTCGGATGAACACATTCCGATAACCCGGTAATAGATACCATTTACCCGGACATATTTGCCGCAGGGGTCTTCACCGGGTTTGAAGAGGCTTTCATAAACACGTTTGCCGATTACACACACTTTACGCGACTCTTTAATGTCGACATCATTGATGAAACGTCCATAGGTCATCTCTTGATGTTCTATCTGTTCATATTCGGGATACAAGCCTTTCACACTACAGTCGTACTTGTTGTCTCCGTAGACAGCCACTTGTCCCCATAAGGCAATGGAAGGCGTGGCAAGCGCCACACCGTCCACATTGCGTACACGGTCCACATCTTCCATCTCCAAATCCCACCATCGTCCTTTGCGAAAACCTTTATAAGCCTCGCTTGTCTTTTGTGCAGCGATAAAGCCCGAGTTGGTTGCAAATCCTTCGAACTGGGATTTTAGTTCTTCCTGCATGCCCTGGCCGCCACCGATAAGCGCCACCAGCATAAAGATACCCCAGAATACGCCGAACGCCGTAAGCAGGCTTCTCGTTTTGTTCCTTGTTATTGTGATGAGGATTTCCTCACACGTATCTATGTCTATTCTCATAATCTTTAATCTGCTCTAAGTGCTTCAATAGGACTGATACTTACCGCTTTCTTAGCCGGGAAGAACCCAGCCAACGTACCCGCTATGATAAGGGTCAGGGTAGCTTGGATAGCAATACTGAGGTCTACGGTGGGATCGGAGAACATGGTCTGCTGGAACATGCCGGCATCCATCGTCTGGCTACCGAAAGCAGAGTTCATCCATTCCGTCACCCCGATGCCTGCCACCATACCGATATAACCGAATAGCGTAGTGATAGTCACGCTTTCCACAATAATCAGCCAAAGGATGGAGAAAGGTTTTGCTCCCAATGCCTTACGGATACCAAATTCCCGGGTACGTTCTTTCACGGTAATCAGCATTATGTTCGACACGCCGACAATCCCACTCAACAGTGTGAAGATACCGATAACCCAGATTGCAGTCCGGAGGATACCCATTGCATTCTGTGTCTGCAGATAGTTGGTGAAACGATTCCATATCCATATGGCGCTCTCATCTGTGGGGTCAAAGCGGTGATTGGTGGCAATAGCCTTGCGGTATTCTTTTTCAAAGGCTTCGTTACTTTCTATGCTGTGCAGGTTCTTGGTTGTAAAGATGATGTTATTCAGCTTGTCTCCTTTATTATAGATGGTCTGCAAGGTGGAGAAGGGGATATACGCTTCGTTTGCCTCGCGGTCTCCCTGGTCATTGTAGAGGCCTACTACTTGATAGGCCACTCCACTGGCATTGACAAATTGTCCGATGGGTTCAGTATGCGTTTTTCCGAAAAGGATATCTGCAGATTTCTTATGGAGGATGATGACTTTACGTCGGTCTTTCAGGTCGTTGTAGTTGATGAAACGTCCGTCCGCTGTTTTCACGGTTTCCACTTCGGTGTAGTTGGGATATACGCCCAGCAGAGAGATATTGATATATTCTTGTCCGAAGCTGACGTTTACATTACTTTGACGCACGGTGGCACCGGCACTGATGACATTTTCAGTGAATTGCTTCTCCGTGTCATCCATGTCCCGGTTGTCCAGTTGGACGCGGCGTCCTTCTTTCAGACCGTCGTATGACTTGGTGGTCCAGCCGGGGAAGATGCGGATAGAGTTCAAGGCACGCTCCGACGCATTTTGCTCGAAGGCATGTATGATACCGTTTCCGGCTCCGAGCAGCACGATGAGCATGAAGATTCCCCATGCCACGGCAAAGCCCGTCAGGAATGTACGCAGTTTGTTGCGTTTGATGGTTCCGTATATTTCTTGCCAAAGGTCTATCATTGATAATTAAAAATTAAGAATTAAAAATTAAAGGGGGAGGGGGCTCTTCCTTTATTATTTCATGAATCCGTCTTTTCCGAACGGGCTTGCATCGTGGTTCAGATTCGTCTCGATGCTACCTATGATACCGTCTTTGATATGGATAATCTTGTCCGTCTGGTTGGCAACACCGCTTTCGTGGGTCACGACTACGATGGTCATGCCCGTATCGTGCAGTTCCTTTAGAATCTGCATCACCTCTACGGAAGTCTTGCTGTCGAGCGCGCCGGTAGGTTCATCGGCAAGGATAATCTGCGGTTGGGTAATGAGGGCACGGGCGATGGCTACACGTTGTTTCTGTCCACCGGACATCTCATTTGGCATGTGGTGTGCCCACTCTTTCAGCCCCAGGCGGTCCAGATATTCCAGTGCCAGCGCATTACGTTTGCGGCGGCTCACTCCTTGATAAAAGAGAGGAAGCGCCACATTCTCCACTGCATTCTTGAAGGAAATGAGATTGAAGGACTGGAAGATGAAACCAATCATACGGTTGCGGTACTCGGCTGCCTTCGTTTCGCTGAGGTTCTTGATGAGGGTACCGTTCAGATAATATTCCCCCGTGTCGTAACTATCCAGAATACCCAGTATATTGAGTAAAGTGGACTTTCCCGAACCCGATGAGCCCATGATGGAAACAAATTCGCCTTTCTGAATGTCGAGGTTGATACCTTTGAGCACATGCAGCGGTGCTCCGTTGTTGTAGGTCTTGTTAATGTCTTTTAGTTGTATCACTGTTTTCCCTGTTTATTGCTTTACTCTTATTAATTTTCACTATTAGACGCAGCAATGCTACGAAAAGTTGCAAAAGTTGCAAACTTTTTTAAAAAAAGATTTTGCAGTGTCGTTTTTCTTTGTGATTTTTGTAACCATGAATGTGATTAACTAACCCTTTAAACAAAAGTAATATCATGAATTCAAACATGGAAAAGCCCTATGTAGTGGGCATTGACATAGGCGGAACAAACACCGTCTTTGGTATTGTAGACGCACGCGGAACTATTATTGCAAGCAGTTCCATCAAAACCGGAGCTTATGAGGACGTCAATGATTACGTAGACGAAGTTTGCAAGAATCTGTTGCCGCTCATTATTGCCAACGGTGGAGTAGACAAGATAAAAGGTATCGGTATCGGTGCTCCTAACGGAAACTATTACAGCGGTACTATTGAGTTTGCCCCGAACCTTCCCTGGAAGGGTGTAATTCCTTTGGCTGCCATGTTTGAAGAGCGCTTGGGTATCCCTACCGCTTTGACAAACGACGCCAATGCTGCCGGTATCGGTGAAATGACTTACGGTGCGGCTCGTGGTATGAAAGACTTTATCATGATAACTCTTGGCACCGGTGTAGGTAGCGGTATCGTTATTAACGGTCAGATGGTATATGGCCATGACGGTTTTGCCGGAGAGTTGGGACATACTATTATCCGTCGTGAAAACGGACGTCTCTGCGGATGCGGACGTCACGGCTGTCTGGAAACTTATTGTTCGGCTACGGGTGTGGCGCGTTCTGCACGTGAGTTCTTGACCAAGAGTACCGAACCGAGTTTGTTGCGCGACATTCCGGCAGAAAACATTACTTCCAAGGATGTGTATGATGCAGCGGTGAAGGGTGACAAGATTGCTCAAGACATCTTTGAGTTTACCGGAACCATCTTGGGTGAGGCTTTGGCTGACTTCATCGCTTTCTCCAGTCCGGAAGCTATCGTGTTGTTCGGTGGTCTGGCAAAAGCGGGAGACTATATCTTCAAGCCTATCCAGAAAGCTATTGACGACAATGTATTGAATATCTACAAAGGTAAGACCAAGTTGCTGGCTTCCGAGTTGAAGGACTCTGATGCTGCAGTGCTGGGTGCCAGTGCGTTGGGCTGGGAGCTGAGAGATATCAAGTAATCAATATTAGGGAAACTGATAAAGGAGGGGATATGTCAAAACTCCCCTTCTATCGAAGTCACCCTCGCTACACCTATCTGTGGCGAGGGTGATTTTTAGTTTATGAGAGTTTCGACACACCTTTTTTTCTTTGGTGGCACATATTCCTCAGCAATAAAGTTATGTCACAAGTTGCTTCCACACTTCCACCCATTCTCTGTATCCCTTTATTCATTGGGGTTGCGGATGCTGTGGAAGCAACTTGAAAAGGTGGAAGCAACTTTTGCTTCCACCTTAAATTTACGCCAAATAATCTATTAATGTCTTGTAGTACAATAAATTAATAGGATATGGGGCAATTTGCCAATATCGTGTAAACAAGCTATTGGTTTCCTGCAAACACGGTATTAACTTCGTAAAAGCCCGTGCGATAATAGGTGGAAGTCAGGTTTTTGGTATGGATAAGATAGGTATTCAGTATAGGCAAGCTATGCATATGAGAGCTGTTTAACGGCCGTGAGGCGTTCGCCTAACGGCCATAAAGCACCTTGTTGACGGTCGTTAGCAGAGCGTCTCACGGCCGTTGGGCGCTGATAAACTAACATATCAGCAAGAAGGAAGGCTTATGTGAAAGGAAAGGAGCGCAGGCTTACAATGTTTTGAATGAGGGAGTAGCAGTAGAGTATCGCATGGTGTGTATGCCTACTGTGTATATCACTAAAAAAGGGAAACCGACATTGTCAGTTTCCCTTTTTTATTTCGAAATAGGAGTCTGGAATTAACCGTTAACTCTTTTTTCTTTGATTCTTGCTTTCTTACCGGTAAGAGCGCGCAGGTAGTACAGTTTAGCGCGACGAACTTTACCCACCTTGTTCACTTCGATGCTGTCGATAGCCGGTGATTCAATCGGGAAAATACGTTCTACGCCTATGGTTCCTGACATCTTACGTACTGTAAAACGCTTCTTGTCTCCATGTCCGGCAATCTTGATAACAACACCACGGTACAGCTGTACACGTTCCTTGTTACCCTCGACAATACGATATGCTACTGTTACAGTGTCACCTGCCTTGAAGCTCGGGTGCTGTTTTCCGGTAGCAAATGCTTCTTCTGCAATTTTAATTAAATCCATTGTTTTTATTATTAAATTGTTTCATCGTTACAACGCAACATACCAGGCTTCTCTCTTGGTGTCCTGACAGCGATTGCGCGAAAGCGGTGCAAAGGAACGAATTATTTGCCAGATACACAAGTGCTTCAAGCTTTTTTTCGCCAGTTGGGATGATTTTTGAGCGTTTCATTCTGCTAAACGCAAGTCTAAATAATCGGTTAATTGTGTGGCTCAGTCGCAAAAGAAAAGTATATTTGTAGCAATTTAAAACTAAATGAATATGAAGAAACAAACTTTCAGTCTCCTTGCGGGGGCAGTGTTGGCGGTTGCGCTTCTATTGGTTTCCTGCCATTCTTCCTACGAAGTAACCAAGGTAGAGGGAGGCAGAATTCCCATGAACTCTGTCTGGGATGCCGAGCCGGATGCCGAAGCCGTGGCTCTGCTGGCGCCTTACAAGGCCCGGATGGACAGCGTTATGTATCATGTGGTGGGAACCGCAGAAATGTCGATGGACAGATTCCGGCCCGAAAGCCTTTTATCCAATCTGATTGCAGATGTACTGCGTGAGGCTGCGGTGGAAGTGCTGGGCAAACCGGCCGATATGGGGCTAATCAATATCGGTGGAATCCGGAATTCCCTGACGGAAGGAGATATCACTACCGAAAACATCTATGAGATATTGCCTTTTGAGAATTCGCTCTGTGTGCTGACGATGAAAGGCTCTGCCATGAAGCACTTGTTTGAAAACATTGCGGTGAGACTTGGTGAAGGGGTGAGTGGTATACAGTTGGAAATCAGCAAGGATGGCAAGCTGCTCCAGGCTTCCATTGCCGGCAAGCCGGTGGAGGATGACCGTGACTATACGGTTGCCACGATTGATTATCTGGCTGATGGAAACGATGGAATGACGGCTTTCCTGCAGGCGGATAAAAGGGAGTGCCCGGATGGGGCTACACTGCGTGGTCTGTTCATGAAGTATGTGGAGAAGCAGACGGCAGCCGGCAAGAAGGTGACTTCGCGCATGGAGGGAAGAGTGGTCGTTAAAGAGTAAGCATTAAAAAAACAGAAGTTCTATGAAACATATGTATTCCTTGGCAGCCCTGCTGCTTTTCATGCTCCCCGCATCGGCACAGCAAGAGGGGCGTGTCATTACTGAAGAACCCCTTTGCCTGGTGTCCGCCGATTCTGTATCGTCCGGCCAATCCGGAAAACAACTGTTTATCCTGCACACCAGCGATACGCACAGCCGTATAGAACCCATCAGCGCCGAGGCTGCCGACGAGTATGCCGGGATGGGCGGTGTGGTGCGCCGTGCCGGTTTTGTAAAGCAGTTTCGCGGCAAGCATCCGGATATGTTGCTGCTGGATTGCGGAGACATCTCGCAAGGTACCCCTTATTATAACTTTTTCAAAGGCGAGCTGGAGGTCAAGATGATGAACCTCATGGGCTATGATGCCATGACGATAGGTAATCATGAATTTGATTTCGGACTTGAGAATATGGCGGAATTGTTCCGTATGGCGGATTTTCCCGTGGTCTGTTCCAATTATGACGTGACGGGTACGGTACTCGAAGGGCTGGTGAAGCCTTATATCACCTTGGTGCGCGAAGGGGTGAAAATCGGAATCTTCGGCCTGGCCCCCAAGATGGAAGGGCTGGTGCAGGCGGATAAATGCATAGGCATTGTCTACAACGACCCGATAAAGGTGGCCCAAGAAATGACAGACCTTCTCAGGGAGAAGGAGAATTGCGAGGTTGTGATTTGCATGTCTCATTTGGGTATCCGCAGTGCAAATCCCGAAGGCGCTTCCGACGAGAACCTGGTAGGCAAGACGCGTGGCATTGATGTCATTTTGGGAGGACATTCGCATACTTTTATGGAAAAGCCTGCCGTTTATCTGAATGCGGACGGCAAGAGCGTTCCCGTGCTGCACACCGGAAAGAGTGGCATCTACGTAGGAGAAATGGTACTTACTTTAACTGAAAAATAGCATGATGAAAAGACTCACCCTCCTTTTATGGGTTGCAGGATTGTTTATATTGGGATTATCTTCACTTCACGCCCAGACGGGAGGCCCGTTTCTTCCTTCGGCTGCAGACAACCGGTGCCGGCAATGGGTGGACTCCGTGTTGTCAGGTCTGAATGTACACGAAAAAGTGGGGCAGCTCATCGTTGCCACCATTCCGGCCAGAGCAGACAAGGCCACGAAAAAGCAGATGCGCGAGCTGGTAAAGAAATACAAGGTCGGTGGCTTGCTGTTTTCCGAAGGTACTCCGGAAGAGCAGGCTATCTTGACCAATATGGCCCGGAAGGATGCCAAGATTCCCGTTATGGTTACTTTCGATGGAGAGTGGGGACTGTCAATGAGGCTGAAAGGCGCTCCGGACTATCCCCGTAATGCCGCCTTGGGATGTATCGAGGACAATGGCCTGATTGAAGAATATGGACGTGAGGTGGCCCGCCAGTTCCGCGAATTGGGGGTACACGTCAATTTTGCACCCGATGCGGATGTCAATACGAATCCGCTGAACCCGGTGATACACGTACGCTCCTTTGGCGAGAACCCGCAGCGGGTGGCGGAAAAGGTGGTGGCATACAGCCGTGGGCTCGAAAGCGGGGGCATACTTTCCGTTTGCAAGCATTTCCCCGGGCATGGCGATACGGATGTGGATTCTCATAAGGCGCTTCCCGCCTTGCACTACGACCGTGCACGCCTGGACAGTGTGGAACTTTATCCCTTCAAGGAAATGGTACGTGCCGGATTGGGGGGTGTCATGGTAGGCCATCTGCAAGTGCAGGCGCTGGACCCGGACGGGGTGACTCCTTCTTCCTTGTCGCGGAATGTGGTGACCGGGCTGTTGAAGGATGAACTCGGCTTTAAAGGGCTGGTGTTTACCGATGCCTTGGACATGAAGGGTGTGTCTGCCATTCCGCAGGTAACTACCAAAGCGCTGCTGGCGGGAAATGATATGGTGCTGGTACAGTTCAATACGAAGAATGCGGTGCAGGAGCTGGTAGATGCAGTGGAGTCGGGACAACTGAGTAAGGACGAACTTGATGCCAAGTGCCGCAAGGTATTGATGTACAAGTATATGCTTGGCTTGAGAAACCGCCAGCCGCAACTTCGGGTCAGCGGAATGAGCTATCGCATCAATACGGAGGAAGCGCAGGCGTTGGCTGCCAAGTTGCGCCGTTCGGCAGTGACTGTATTGAACAATTATTTCGATGTCCTCCCGCTGGCACCGGTGGAAGGTGATATTGCCGTGCTCAGCATCGGAGAGAAGGAGGCAGATGCTCCCTTTGTGGAAGCTATGAAAAAGAATGCAGGCATCAGCCATTTCCACTTGCCTTGGAATGCCGATGAGGCTCTCTGGCAGGAAGTGCAGGGGCAGTTGGCTGCTTTCCGTCGCGTGGTTATCAGCATCACCGGTTCGGCTTATGTCAGCGACCGTGATGTGGCCTTTCTGGAAGGCTTGAACCTGCGTGCTCCGCTGGTCTATACTTTTTTTACCTCTTACCGTACATTGCAACCTCTGATGCCCGCACTTGCCAAATCTAGCGCTGTGGTGCTGGCACATTCGGCAGAGACGGATTTGCAGCAATACGTGGTTGATGTTCTTTTTGCCAAAAAGCCGGCCAGTGGCAGAATGTCGATGAGTATCGGTAAACTGTTTCCAGCGGGAACGGGCTGTATGATTGAACCGGGCATGAAACCGGGGAAGACTGTTCCGGAAGATTACGGCATGAAATCGTATGTGCTGCAAAGTATCGATGCCGTTGCCCGGAAGGGACTGGAAGCGGGAGCTTATCCCGGTTGCCGCGTGCTGGTGTGGAAAGACGGACTGCCGGTATATGACAAAGGCTTCGGAACCCACTCTGATAAGGATACCACTACTGTCCGTTCTTCGGACCTTTTTGATTTGGCTTCGCTGACCAAGACTACGGCTACGTTGCTTGCCGTCATGAAACTGTATGATGAGGGCAAGATAAAACTGGATGACAAGGTTTCCGCTTATCTGCCCTTCTTGCGCAATGGCAACAAGCGGAACATTACCATCCGCGAACTTTTGTTCCACGAATCGGGGCTTCCTCCCTATATCCGCTTCTACCTGGACATCATAGACCCGAATTCGGTACACGGTCCGTACTCCCAGAGTTGGGTGGACGAGTGGCATCGTACGCAGGTAAGCGAGCATAGCTATTATTGTTCCGATTTTAAGTTCCGGAAAGGGATGGTGTCCGACAAGAATACACCGGTCTATACCCTGCACATGGCAGATGGCATGTGGCTGAACAAGAGTTTCAAGAATTCTATCCTTCAGCGGATAGCCAAGTGCGAGTTGGATGGCAAACGTTATGTTTACAGCGACCTCGGCTTCGTGCTGTTGCAGCAGGTAGTGGAGAAGGTGACGGAGCTGCCGATGGATTTGTACCTTGCCCGTGAGTTCTATGCCCCGATGGGATTGCAACGTACTATGTTTCTGCCTTTGACGAAGTTCACCAAAGCGGAAATCATGCCCACGGCATCCAATGACTTCCTGCGTCGCCAGGATATATGCGGATATGTGCATGACGAGACTGCTGCCTGCATGGGTGGGGTGTCCGGTAATGCAGGACTTTTCTCTACGGCCGAAGAGGTGGCAAAGGTTTATCAAATGTTGCTGAACGGCGGTGAATTCAATGGCAAGCGTTTCTTGAGTGAGGCAACCTGCCGTTTGTTTACGACGGAGAAATCTGCCATCAGCCGTCGCGGTCTGGGATTCGACAAGCCGGATGTATCCATTGTGAAGCGCAGCCCTTGTGCTCCTTCCGCTCCGGAAGCAGTATATGGACATACCGGATTTACCGGTACTTGTGCTTGGGTGGACCCGGAAAACAAGACAGTGTATGTATTCCTCAGCAACCGCTTGTGCCCCAATGTATGGAACACGAAACTGGGTGACATGAATATAAGAAGAGATATCCAGGAATTGATTTATAAAAGTATTATTCCGCAAATCCCCTAAAAACAATCTATCTATAAGGAATGAAGAGAATATACCTGCTTGCCTATATCACTATATTGTGTTGTCTTTGTCCGCTTCTGAAAGCGCAGCTTGGCCCGATGCCGTTTACTCCGGTGCCGCCGAACGACCCTTCGCTTGTACGTCTCTTGAACAGTGACGTGCGGTGCAGGCAGTGGGTGGATTCCGTCATGCAGCGTCTGACTCTGAAAGAACGCATCGGACAACTGTTCATCTATACGATTGCCCCCCAGCAGGACAAGGCCAACAAGGAACTGCTGCGTAAGGTGGTGGAGGACTATAAGGTAGGCGGTCTGTTATTCTCCGGCGGATTGATGCAGAACCAGGTGATGTTGACCAATGAGGCGCAGCGGATGGCGGAAGTTCCGCTGATGATTACCTTTGACGGTGAATGGGGACTGGCTATGCGCCTCCGCGGTACTCCGAACTTTCCGCGAAACATGGTGCTGGGCTGCATACAGAACGATACACTGATTTATGAATATGGGCGCGAAGTGGCCCGCCAATGCCGTGAACTGGGGGTGCAAGTGAATTTTGCTCCTGTAGCGGATGTGAATATCAATCCCAAGAATCCGGTTATCAATACCCGTTCCTTCGGTGAAAGTCCGTTCAATGTGGCGAACAAGGTTGTTGCCTACTCCAAAGGGTTGGAGGATGGTGGTGTACTTTCTGTCAGCAAGCACTTTCCGGGGCATGGGGATACGGATGTGGATTCTCATAAGGCGTTGCCCGTGCTGCCTTTTACCCGTGCCCGTCTGGACAGTATAGAGCTTTATCCTTTCAGAAAAGCCATTCGTGCCGGATTGGGAGGAATGATGGTGGGGCACTTGGAGGTGCCTACCATAGAGCCGCAAAAGGGGCTCCCGTCTTCGCTTTCGCGTAAGGTAGTTTCCGGTCTGTTGGTGAATGACCTCGGCTTTCAGGGGCTTGTCTTTACAGATGCCCTTGCCATGAAAGGGGTATCGGGCAATGAAAGCATCTGTTTGCAGGCGCTGAAAGCCGGCAATGATTTGCTGCTTGTCCCCCGGCGTATTAAGGAAGAAGTGGAGGCTGTGCTTGCCGCTGTGAAAAAAGGGGAGCTGACAGAGAAAGAGATAGAGGCGAAATGCCGTAAAGTACTGAAATATAAATATGCCCTTGGGTTGGAAAAGAAACCCCATGTACAGCTTTCAGGTTTGGGGACCCGCATCAATACTCCGAAAACGCGTGATTTGATGCGCCGGCTGAACTTGGCGGCCATCACTGTGCTGGATAACCGGGACGAGGTACTTCCGCTGGACCCTTCCATCGGTGAAGTTGCCGTGCTCAATGTGGGAGAAGCGCAGGAAATCCAGCCGTTCCTCAAGGAACTGTCGCAGTATACCCGTCCTGTGGAGTTCCATTTGGGCAAGAATCTGCCGGAGGCTGACGGGAACCGTTTGAGGAATGCGCTGGCCAAGTACAAACGTATTCTGGTCTGTGTCACCGAACACCGTTTGACGCCCTATCAGAATTTCTTTGCAAAGTTCGCTCCTGACGTACCGGTGGTTTATCTGTTCTTTATTCCTGGCAAGCAGGTATTGCAGATAAAACAAGGGGACGCTGCTGCTGAAGCGGTGATTTTGGCACACTCCTCCAACGAGGAGGTACAGCGGCAGGTTGCCCGGATTGTTTATGGCAGCGCTTGTTCAGAGGGACGCTTGTCTGCCAGTATCGGTAGTCGGTTTGCTGCCGGTGCGGGAGTGACGCTGACTCCTCAAAGCGCCCCCCGCTTTGTACCCGAAGAGCATGGTATGAATTCCCGTCTGCTGGCTGAAATAGACAAGATAGCTGAAGAAGGCATTCGTGAAGGGGCTTACCCCGGTTGCCAGGTGGTGGTGCTGAAGGATGGTAGGGAGATGTATAATAAAGCTTTCGGTACCCACGTCTGGAACGAGGCCGGAAGCAAGGCGCTTCCCGTAAAGAAGACGGATGTATACGACATCGCTTCGCTGACAAAGACCACAGCCACGCTGCTTGCTGTGATGAAGTTGTACGATGGCGGACGCCTCAATCTTACAGACCGGGTGTCGGATTATCTGCCTTTCCTACAGGATACGGACAAGAAGAATATTACGGTACGCGAACTGCTGATGCATGAATCCGGTCTACCTTCTACCTTGCTATTCTATCAGGAAGCGATTGATGAAGAGAGCTACACCGGCACTTTGTTCAAGGCACGTCCCGATGCCCGGCATTCCGCACGCATCGGACGGCAGACTTGGGCGAACCCTAAGTTCCGCTTCCGTCAGGGACTGACGTCGAAGGTGCAGACACCGGAATATACGATGCAAGTGTCCGACAGCCTTTGGCTGAACCGTTCCTTCAAGCAAGAGTACTTGCAGAAGATTGTGGATACTTCGCTTAGAGATAAACGTTACCGTTATAGTTGTGTGGGCTTTATCTTGTTGCAGCAGTTGGTCGAGGCGCGCACCGGCATGTCTATGGACGAATATCTGGCCAAGGAATTCTATACTCCGATGGGATTGGAGCGTACGGGGTATCTTCCTCTGCGCTTCTTGAAGAAGGAAGATATTGTACCTTCATCAACAGATCCTTTCTTGCGTAAGACTACCTTGCAAGGATTTGTACATGATGAATCTGCAGCTTTTCAGGGCGGCGTTTCCGGTAATGCCGGGCTGTTCTCCACTGCCGGAGAAGTGGCAAAAGTCTATCAGATGTTGCTGAATGGGGGTGAACTGGACGGTAAGCGCTATTTGAGCAAGGAGACTTGCAGGGTATTTACTACCACCGTCTCAAGGATAAGCCGCCGGGGGCTGGGATTTGATAAGCCCGACCGGCGTAATCCCCAGAAGAGTCCCTGCGCAGAGTCTGCCCCTGCTTCTGTCTACGGTCATACCGGTTTCACGGGTACTTGCGCCTGGACAGACCCGGAGAACGGCTTGGTTTATGTCTTTTTGAGCAACCGCACCTATCCGGATGTGTGGAATAACAAGTTGATGAGGCTGGATATAAGGATGAGGATTCAGGAGGCGGTATATAAGGCGATGCTGAGAGGAAAAAAATAATTGGTACAAATTAAAAAGAGCCTCCCTTGCTCACGCAGGAAAGGCTCTTTTCTTCTTCAATTTTGAAACAATTAAATTCTATCTGTTAAGCTTTAAGTGTGTGTCTTATCAGAACGCAATACCTACGCGCAGACCGAAATTGCTCAAACCGTCTACGCTGTACGTAAAGAGGTCACCTTTGTTCGTACCGTAGCTGTAATAGGCTGCGAAATGCAAGCCCGGTCCATAAGCCCAAGGATACACATTGAAACCAATTTCAGGAGATACATAGAAACCCCATGTATCTTTGTTGGCTTCGAATACGTTGAAAGTTGACTTCAACTGTGCATATTCAGCACCCAGTTTTACACCGGCATACGGCTGGAATGCACCTCCACGGTTCCATACATAGCGGGAGGCCAGCCCGAAAGGCAACTGGAATGCAGTGTGCTGCTGGTCGGTATTCAGACTGCCGCCTTCGCCTACGGGAAGTGTCTGCCGACCGAAATACTCATGGTTGCTATGGTAGTTCAAGAAAGCTCCCAATGCAAAATTGTCTGTCAGGAAGTAACCGCCTTCAAAATTCATACCCCAGCCGCTTGATTTGTCGGCGAAGTTGTTGCTGAGAGGAAAGTTATATTGCCAGTCGATATTGGCATAACCGTTATCGGTCATCTGTGCCTTCGTCGGTAGGGCGAAGACGAGAGCAAGAGCGGTAACCGCAAATACTCTCAAGGAAAGATATTTTATTGTTTTCATACTTTGTTCTTGTTTTTTGGTTCAATGGCAACTTCCCAGTCCGGAAAGGATGCTGCCGTATTATTCTTGTTACCTTAATATTGGGTAACCCGTCATTTGTCACTTATAGCTCGTAGCTTGTCACTACTTGTTAGTCAGGTAAGTTGATTGAGTGAAAGCTTGGTTCACACCTTGCACGGCAAGTTTGGTATTGACAGAAGTAGAACCACTCAGCAAGCCGCTCATATAGCTGGTCCACAGAACAGGAAGTTTCTCGCTCTGGCCTTGCGGCGCCTCCAGATTCAACAATTCGCTGATAAAGGAACCGGTGCTGTAGGAATAGTTCACGGCATAGGGATAATACCATCCGCCCCAGTTGCCCCAGTAAGGAGCATCCCAGTAGCCTGGATAGTTCCACCACCATTCGGGACGTCCGTAGTCGGTGAAGTAATAGGTACTTCTGACATAGCTTACCTGCAAGCCAAGGTCGGCTTCTTCCCGGTCATCCACACGGATGTAGCCGCGGCTATTCATGTTAGTGACATAAGCGTTGAGAATTTCCTGGGCATTCTCATCTTTCCAGTATTCGGCGTTTTCCTTATCACCGATGACCAGAATGCTGTCCGGCAAGTAATAAGTTTCGAAGGTTTTGAAATCCGCCTTCTTGTCATAGTTGGTATAAACCAGATAATTATTGTCCAGCTTATCCATGTCAGGGTCTTTTTCGCAAGATGCAAGCGTCACTGCAAAGACCGCTAATAATAGGGGAATAAATTTCTTCATACTTTTATAATTGTTTAGGTTTAATATAAATTCCTGCCCTATGGTACCTTAGGCTTTTGTGAGAAAAAACAAGATAGGATATAAAAGGTTCACGTAGAGGTATGTTAAAAGTGATAAAGGAATAGGGTGACAGCACTTTTAACGTAACTGTCACCCTATTGCACTTATCATGTCATTACTTTATCCCCCTGTCATCTTTTCCATATCCGTGCTGTCCATCCTCCTCCGGGTGCCATGTGTATGTTCAGCTTGTCCCCCGAGGTCACGGTGCGTACTTCTTTCTTGTAGTCGGTTGCTTCCCGGTCGGCATTGATGCCGTCGGAAAAGATTTCGGCTTCGTAACTTCCTTCTCCGAGGAAGGAAAGGTCGATGGTACAGTCGCGTGGTGTCCAGTCGGTCATGGAGGCGACGTACCAGACGTCTCCCTTGCGGCGTGCCAGTGTAAGGTATTCACCTACTTCACCGTCCAGTGCCACGGTCTCGTCGAAAACGGTAGGCACTTTGGCAATGAAGTCCGTGCATTCCTGCTCCTTCATATATTTGCTGGGGCTGTCGGCAAGCATTTGCAGCGGGGCTTCGAAGAGGGTGTATATCGCCATCTGGTGGACGCGCGTACCCTGGCTCATCGGATGGTCGTTGACGGCACGGAAGGTTTCGCGGGTTGCGTTCATCATGGCTCCCGGTGTGTAGTCCATCGGGCCGACAAGCATGCGCAGGTAGGGAGCAGTCACGTCATAGCGTGGGAAGTTGTGGAGGGGGGCTCCGTTCACTATCGGTTCCCATTTGGCGTTCTCCAATCCCTTTACACCTTCAAAGTTCAAGACGTTGGGATAGGTGCGCTGTATACCGTATGGCTTGAGGCCATGCAGGTCCAATACCAGGCGGTGCTCGGCGGCGTAGGCTACAATGCGTTCTACGGACTGTACCAGTGGCTGGTCGTCACGGTCGAAGAAGTCTATCTTGAAGCCCTTGATACCCATCTGTGCATAGTGGCTGAATGCGGCTTCCGTATCTTTGGCAGAATTTCGCCAGCTTGCCCAGAGAATGATGCCGACGCCCTTCTGGTTTCCGTAGGCTACCAGTTCCTTTAAATCGATATCCGGATTCAGGTCTTTCAATAAGGATTCGTTTCCGCTCCAGCCGTCATCGATGATGATATATTCCAGGTTGTTGTCGGCGGCAAAGTCGATGAATGCCTTATAAGTCGGGGTGTTCATGCCGGCTTTGAAGTCTACGCCAGTCAAGTTGCAGGTGTTCCACCAGTCCCAAGCCACTTTGCCGGGTTTAATCCAGGAAATGTCTTTGATGCGGCAGGCGGGGGCAAGACGCTGTGCCATGTCATTGTCGGCAAGCTGCGTGTCCTTTTCGGTGACGAGCACCACACGCCAGGGGAGCTCCTGCTTGGCACAACGGGCGATGTAGTCTGCACGTTTTGTCGGTATCAGGTTCAGCCGGTTGTGTCCGCCGATTGTTTCTTCCAGCGGATAGGGGGCAAATGCTGCCTGCACTCCTTGACGTGTCTGGGGATTTGCAGTGAGGAACATGCCGGGATAGTTTTCCAATCCGGCTTCCATGATAACGGCTTTCTTTCCTCCGTCCAGGCAAACCATCAGTGGGGTGATGGAGAGTGAGTCGGTGTGCATTTTGGACAACGGGGCTTCGTCGTAGTAAGACTCGAAAGAGAAGCAATAGCGCTCACCGTTGCGGTTGTCGTTTATGTAAGGTACAAATGCCTGGTAATCCTTGTCGAAATTGAAGTCCGCAGTTTCGTTGAGGACGATAAACGGCTTGTTCTGTTCGGAAATGAAGCGATAGGCAGCGCCGTCATCGTATGCGCGGAACTGTACGCTGTAGCCTCCGCGGCATTTCAGTGTCAGCTGGTTGTAGACATCCTTCACACTTGCTTTTTTATAGAGGGGAGTGGGGAAGGAGGACTCCACGGACTTGCGTTCTGCACGGATTACTTTTACATTTTTACCGAAAGTTATTGCTTTCTTGGCTGATTTTTCATCTCTGCCTTGCAGGGCGATGGCAGAGGGTTGCAGCACCGTGGTTCCGTCGTGTGCTATCTGCCAGGTGAGGGCTTCTCCGGCATCTACCGTAACGGATAGTTTTCCGTTGGGTGATGCAAGTTGGTATTGCTGTGCACGGACCGTGCCCAAGCAAAGGAATAATAAACAAAAGGTTTGAATAAGGAGGCTTTTCATGTTGATTTATTTTTGAATGATTTTCTTTATCTTCTCCAGTTCCTCGGCAGAGAAGTCTGTATTTTCAGTCGCTTTCAAGTTATCTGCCAGTTGGGCAACGGAGCTCGCTCCGATGATGACGCTTGTCACCAGGTCGTCCTTCAACAGCCAGGCAAGTGACATCTCGGCAAGGGTTTGCCCGCGTGAGGCAGCAACTTCGTTGAGTGCCTTGATTTTTTGCAGCGTCTCGTCGGTCAGTGCTTCTTTCTTCAGGAAAGCCCCCTTTGCCATGCGCGAATCTTCGGGAATACCATTCAGGTAGCGGTTGGTCAGCAGGCCCTGCGCCAGCGGGGAGAAGGCGATGAAGCCGGTTCCGTTCCCTTTGGCTTGCTGCAGGATACCTTCTTCTTCCGGTTCGCGGTTGAAGAGATTGTATCTGCCTTGATAGAGCAGGCAGTGTACATCCCGTTCTTCCAGGTATTTGTAGGCAAACTCGGCCGCCTCTTTGGGATATTTGGAGATTCCTACATAGAGTGCTTTGCCTTGCCGTACGATATCAACCAGTGCTTGCAGGGTCTCTTCAAGCGGAGTATCCGGGTCGTAGCGGTGGGAGTAGAAGATGTCCACATACTCCAGGTTCATCCGTTTCAGACTTTGGTTGAGGCTGCTCATCAGGTACTTGCGTGAGCCCCACTCCCCGTAGGGGCCGGGCCACATGTCGTGTCCGGCCTTGGTGGAGATGAACAGTTCGTCCCGATAGGGCATGAAGGATTTCTTCATAATCATTCCGAAAGTCTCTTCGGCGGAACCGTAGGAAGGACCGTAATTGTTGGCGAGGTCGAAATGCGTGATTCCACGGTCGAAGGCATAGTGCGCCATGGCCTGGGAATTGGCAAATGTGTTCACGTCGCCGAAGTTGTGCCACAATCCGAGTGATATTTCCGGCAGCAGGATGCCGCTTTGCCCGCAACGGCGGAATTTCATGCCGTTGTCATAGCGTTCGGGCGCTGGAGAATAAATAGGGTTTATCATGATATTGTATTTTGTGGGTTATCCCATTATTACTTCTACTGTATGCGTGCCCGGCAGATGGTTCACCACATTGCCTTCTATCGGCTGGCCGTCTACTGTGACGGACTTGATGCCTTTGCACACACCATCGGGATTCTTCACGGTAATATGATATTCTGCCCCGCGGAACCTACGCTTCACGTTGAAGCCTTTCCAGCCTGCCGGGATACAAGGATTGATTTCCAGACCTTCATACGAAGGCTTGATGCCGAGTATGAATTGCGTGATGGCATACCACATCCAGGCAGCCGTTCCAGTCAGCCAGCTGTTCTTGCCTTCACCGGGGCGGGCGGCGTCCTTGCCGGCCACCATCTGGCAGCATACGTAAGGTTCTACTTTATGCAGGGCACTGTGCTCTTCGGTGTACGACGGGCATATCTTGCGGAAATACTCCCAGGAACGGTCACCCCGTCCCAGTACGGTTTCTCCGATGATGACCCACGGGTTGTTGTGGCAGAAGATACCCGCATTTTCCTTGTAGCCGGCGGGATAGGTGGAGATTTCTCCATACTCCACAACATAGCGGGTGAAGGGTGGATTGTTGAGTACAATACCGTGTTCGCAGTCCAGGCGTTCCTTTACGGAGTCCAGTGCTTTTTCTACCATGCCTTCTTCCAGTCCGATGCCTGCCATGGTGCACCAGCCTTGCGATTCGATGAAGATTTGTCCTTCTTCGTTCTCTTTGGAACCTACCTTGTGGCCGAAGTAATCGTAGGCGCGCAAGTACCAGTCACCGTCCCAACCATGTTTTTTTACGGCTTCCACCATATTGTCTATGTAGGTTTGTGCGCGGTTGGCTTCGTCGTCTTTGCCCAAGCGGCGGCACAGTTCCACATAGTCGCGTCCGCACACTACGAACAAGCCGGCAATCATCAGCGATTCCGCCTGACTACCTTCCGTCTGGTTTTCCGTGGTCTGGAAGGATTCATTCGGGTCCCAGGAGAAGCAGTTCAGGTTCAGGCAGTCGTTCCAGTCGGCACGGCCGATGAGGGGCAGCATGTGGGGGCCGAGGTTCTCGATGACATGGTTGAAGGAAACGCGCAGGTGCTCGAACAGAGAAACCTCCGAACCCTCCTTGTTGTCGAAGGGAACGGGCTCGTCCAGGATGCTGAAGTCTCCCGACTCCTTGATGTAGGCCACGGTGCCGAAGATAAGCCACATGGGGTCGTCGTTGAAGCCGCCGCCGATGTCGTTGTTGCCGCGTTTGGTCAGCGGTTGGTATTGGTGGTAGCATCCTCCGTCGGGGAATTGAGTAGAAGCTATGTCGATGATTCGTTCGCGGGCGCGTTCCGGTATCTGATGCACGAAGCCCACGAGGTCTTGGTTGGAGTCGCGGAAGCCCATTCCACGACCGATGCCGCTCTCGAAGAAAGAGGCGGAACGGGACATGTTGAAGGTAATCATGCACTGATACTGGTTCCAGATGTTCACCATGCGGTCCAATTTTTCTTCGTCGGTCTTCACGACGTAGATGTCCAGCAGGCGGTCCCAGTAGGCTTTCAGTTCGGCAAAGGCAGCATCTACTTTGGCGGTAGTGTCGAAGGCCGAAATCATCGCCTTAGCTTTTACCTTATTTATAATAGGTGAAGAGGGTACACTCTGCTTGAACGCTTCATGCAGAGATTCTTCACGTTCCTCGAACTTTGCCTCCTGCTTGTTTTCCACATAGCCCAGCAGGAAGATGAAGTCGCGGCTTTCGCCGGGTTGCAGTTCTACTTCCAGATAGTGCGAGGCGATGGGACTCCAACCGTGGGCAATGCTGTTGCCCGGTCTGCCTTCTACTACCCGTTCCGGGTCGGCAAACTCGTTGTAGAGTCCCACGAATGTTTCGCGGTCGGTATCGAAACCGTCTACGGGTGTATTGACACTGTAGAAGGCGTAGTGATTGCGGCGTTCCTTGTATTCCGTCTTGTGGTAGATGACAGACCCGTCCACTTCCACCTCTCCCGTGGAGAAGTTACGCTGGAAGTTCTCCATGTCCGTAGCGGCATTCCACAAGCACCATTCGGCAAAAGAGAATAGTTTGAGTTTTCTCACTTTGGCAGAAGTGTTCCGCAAGGTCAGCTTCTGCACCTCTCCCCAGGTCTTCAGTGGGACGAAGAAGAGCAGGCTGGCTTCGATGCCGTCTTTGGCTCCGGTGATGCGGGTGTAGCTCATGCCGTGGCGGCATTCGTAGCTGTCGAGTGCGGTCTTGCAGGGCTTCCAGGTGGGAGACCATACGTTGCCGCCTTCATTGATGTAGAAGTAGCGTCCCCCGTTGTCCATCGGCACGTTGTTGTAGCGGTAGCGGGTGATGCGGCGGAACTTGGCGTCCTTGTAGAAGGAATAGCCTCCGGCGGTATTGGAGATGAGTGAGAAGAAGTCTTCATTGCCTAGGTAGTTAATCCATGGCCAAGGTGTCTTGGGGTCGGTAATGACGTATTCGCGGTTGTCGTCATCGAAATATCCGAATCTTTTGTCTTGCATATTATTTCTTGTATTTAGTTTGATACATTCTTCATTAGTTGTGCCATCCGGCCATTTTCCCGGAAGCACGCTTCAAATTTAAAAACTTTTCTCCTATCACCCTTGTTTGCCCGGCGTGTTTTTTCCCTTCGGAAACATGAAGTACCGGAAAAAGATACAAAAGTATCACTGTACGAGTCTATTTCGCCCTATCTTTGTAAACACATTTTATGATTAACCGATATGAAACACTTATTCGCATTTCTGTTCCTTCTTGGAATTACCTTTTCTCTTTCCGCCCAATCTGTCCGCGAACGTATTTTGCTGGACGACGGCTGGCAGTTTGCTTTTGGCAATGCTTCCTCACCGGAGAAAGACTTCGGCTGCGGAACGGAGTACTTCAACTATCTGACCAAGGCAGCCTCTATCCATAACGAGGGTCCTTACTCCCTCAAGTTCAATCCGGAGAAGTGGGGTGTGGGCTGGAAGACGGTCAACCTTCCGCATGACTGGGTGGTTGATTTGCCTTATGCCAAAGAGGCGAGCCACAGTCATGGCTATAAAGCCGTCGGCTATAAATTCCCCGAAAACTCTGTGGGATGGTACCGAAAGACCATCACCGTGCCACAAGAGGACCTCGGCAAACATCTTTATCTTCAGTTCGACGGTATCTTCCGTGATGCCCGTATCTGGATAAACGGTTTCTACCTGGGACACGAACCGAGCGGCTATGCCACGCAGGTGTATGACATTACGGAATACTTGAATTACGGAGAAGAGAATCTTATCTGCGTCCGTGCGGATGCCACGCTCGAGGAGGGCTGGTTTTACGAGGGTACGGGCATCTACCGCCATGTATGGCTGAACAAGACGGCGCCGTTACATGTAGCTCCTTTCGGAACCTTTGTGCACAGCACGCTGGCCGCACCTTTTGACAAGGCCAAGCTGACGATAGAGACCACTGTTGAAAACTCCGGTCTGCAAACGGAGGATTACCGCCTCTGCCATATCCTCCGGGATGCCGACGGCAAGGAAGTGGCACGCTGCGAAACGGCCGGTAAGCCGGTACTGCCGAAAGACCGCCAGCTCACCGTCGGTGAAATAGCGCTGGACAAACCTTATCTTTGGAGTGTGGATACACCTTATCTATATACACTGCTTACGGAAGTCTATCAGCATGGCAAGCTGGTGGATGCTTATACCACTACTACGGGTATTCGTGACATCCGCTTCGATGCCGACAAGGGCTTCCTCTTGAACGGACAGCCTCTGAAACTGAAAGGTGTGAACATGCACCAAGACCACCCCGGAGTAGGTGCCGGCATTCCCGATGCCCTGCAAGTGTACCGACTGAAGGAACTGAAGAAGTTCGGCTGCAATGCCTACCGTTCTTCCCATAACCCGATGACTCCCGAAATGCTCGATGCCTGCGACAGCCTCGGCATCCTTGTGATAGAAGAAAACCGTCTGACGGGTGTCAACGAGGAACATACTCGCCTGCTGAAACGCATGATAGACCGCGACCGCAACCATCCGTGCATTATCCTTTGGAGTGTAGGCAACGAGGAGTGGGGCATCGAGTGGAAAGAAAGCGGTACACGCATTGCTGCCACGATGCGCGAATATTGCCACCGTTTCGACCCTACGCGCCTCATGACCGTTGCTTCGAGCAGTGGCCCTGCCATCTTGATTCCCGCAGACGTGGCCGGTTATAACTACATCCTTCAGAATCCAGTAGAGCAGCACCGCAAGGATTATCCCGGCCGCCGTGCGCTCGGTTCGGAAGAGACTACGGGCTGTGGTACGCGCGGCATCTACTTCGATGCCCACGACAAAGGCCACATGGTGGCGCACAACCGCAAGCCGAACGGACCTGACAGCCTGCTGAACTGCATCGAGCGTGGCTGGAAATTCTATGACGAACGTCCCTATTTGGCGGGTCTTTTCTATTGGACGGGTTTCGACTACCGCGGCGAGCCCAACCCCATGAAGTTCCCGGCTACGGGTTCACAATTCGGCATTCTGGACTACTGCGGTTTCCCCAAGGACGAAGCCTGGTATCTGAAGTCCTGGTGGACGGATGAGCCGGTGCTGCACATCCTTCCTCACTGGAATCTGCAAGGTCACGAAGGTGATAGCATCGACATTTGGGTATACAGCAACTGCGATGAAGTGGAACTGACTGTGAACGGCAAGAAACTGGATCGCAAACCGATGCCCCGAAACGGCCATCTTTCCTGGAAAGCCGTTTTCCAGCCCGGTGCAGTGAAGGCTGTAGGCTATAAGAACGGCAAAAAAATATTGGCCCGTACTGTGGAGACTACCGGTGCTCCTGCCCGTATCTCCCTGACGGCAGACCGTCCCGTCATTCAGGCAGACAATCGGGATGTGGCAGTGTGTAATATTGAGTTGCAGGACAAGAAGAAACGTTTTGTCCCCACTGCCTGCAACGACTTGACGATAACCGTCTCCGGTCCGGTACGCATCCTTGGGGTGGGGAATGGAGACCCCGCTTATCAGGCTACGGAACGTCCGGCCGACGCCGATGCCCGCACCTATCAGGTAAAGGCATTCAACGGACTTGCACAGGTGCTGTTGCAAAGTACCGGCGAAGCGGGAGAAGCCACACTGACGGTCGTTTCGGAAAACCTGCCGGAAACTTCCTGCGTTTTGAAGCTGCAGAAGTAAGCAGCTTATCATTCATATCATCCGGCGAAGCGGAGACCTTTCTTTTGTCTATGGGGCAAGAGAGGGATCTCCGCTTCTTTCTTCCTCAAACTATAGTGTGTAAGTGTACGAGATGCGCATCTCATACATCCTTACATTAGAGCCTGAGGGGGAGAAGAACGGAAGTTTTGCTTTTCCGGGTGGGACTTTCCCGGGTATCTGCTCATATATAACAATTATTACCTCTAAATGTAACAAATGGTACTGTTGTGGGATTAAAAAGAATGAGTATATTTGTGGCATGATATTTTTTTAACCAATGCCTATGGAAAACCAGAACTATATCATGAGGGAGATAACCCCTCTGTCGGAACGTGACTGTTTCTATATTGCCGATCGTCGCAAAACAGAATTTACCTACCCCATCCATTGTCACGCAGAGTATGAACTGAACTTCACGGAACATGCTTCCGGCGTACGCCGTGTGGTGGGCGATTCTGCCGAGATTATCGGTGATTATGACCTGGTGCTGATAACCGGTAAGGAGTTGGAGCATGTATGGGAGCAACATGAATGTACCTCCGGGGATATTCGGGAGATTACCATCCAGTTCTCTCCCGACTTGTTCTTCGGGAACGTTGTCAACAAGAACCAGTTCGACAGTATCCGCCGGATGCTGGAGCGTGCACAGTGCGGACTTAGTTTCCCCATGCAGGCCATCATGAAGGTGTACAACTGGCTGGATAAGCTGGCTTCCGAGGAGCAGGGCTTTTATGCCGTGATGAACTTTCTCCGTATCCTTTACGAACTTTCCCTCTATGACAATGCTCGGGTGTTGTCCAGTTCTTCGTTTGCCAAGATAGAGACTTTCTCTGACAGCCGCCGGGTACAGAAGGTGCAGAAATACATTTCCACCCATTATCAGGAGGATATCCGGTTGGCTTCATTGGCCGATATGGTGGGCATGACCCCGGTCTCTTTCAGCCGTTTCTTTCGCCTGCGCACCGGCAAGACGCTTTCCGACTACATTATTGATATCCGTCTGGGCTTTGCCACGCGTATGTTGGTAGATTCCACGCGTACTATTGCAGAGGTGTGCTATGACTGCGGCTTCAACAATCTGTCCAATTTCAATCGTATGTTCAAGCGGAAGAAGGGATGCTCGCCGAAGGAATTCCGTGAGAATTATCGGAAAAAGAAGCTGGTGATATGATAAAAAAGTATTGGTATTCTTCATTGGAAGTGCCTATTTTTGCACCGATGATTAATACTAATATCTGATATCATGAAAAGAGTTTTTTCCTTATTTTTATGTCTGCTGTGTGTATGTGCTGTGACGGCGCAGATACGTGGCAATGAAATCCGTGTAGTCGTTTCACCCGACCATAGCGATTGGGTGTATCGTCTGAATGAGAAGTGTACGTTTACCGTCCGGGTGCTGAAGGCACAGAACCTCTTGCCCGATGTCAAGATTGACTATGAACTGGGCCCCGAAATGTATCCTACTGAAGTAAAGAAAGACATGGTGCTGAAAGATGGTACCTTGAAGTTGCAAGGCACGATGAAGACTGCAGGCTTCTTGCGTTGCAAGGTCAAGGCGCATGTGGACGGCCGGACTTATGAAGGGCTGGCTACATCGGCCTATGCTCCTGAGCAGCTGCAACCCGTGACGAAACTTCCTGCCGATTTTCAGGATTATTGGGCCAAGACCTTGGAAGAGGCGCGCAAGACTCCGTTGAATCCCCTTATGACGCTGCTTCCCGAGCGCTGTACGGAAACGGATAATGTATATCAGGTCAGCTTCCAGACAAAAGCTTGGGGAGGACGTTTTTACGGTATTCTCAGTATTCCCAAGAAAGAAGGGAAGTATCCGGCTTTGCTGCGTGTGCCCGGTGCGGGTGTCCGCCCTTATGCGGGAGATACGTATACGGCTCCTGGAAAGGTAATTATATTGGAGGTGGGTATCCACGGAATTCCCGTCACGATGCAGCAGTCTGTATATGATGCGCTGGCAGGTGGGGCGCTGAGCAATTATTGGATGTTCGGCCGCGACAATCGGGATGCTTCTTACTATAACCGTGTGGTGGTAGGCGCTTTGCGTGCTGTGGATTTTATCTGTTCGCTGCCGCAGTACAACGGGAAAGCGCTGGGCGTTACGGGCTCCAGCCAGGGCGGTGCCTTGTCTGTGATTACGGCGGCTCTTGATTCACGCGTTACTTTCCTGGCGGCTGTTCATCCTGCCCTGTGCGACCACGAAGCGTTCTTCAAGAAGCGTGCTTGCGGCTGGCCCCATTATTTCTATTATTATGGTGCTCCCGATGAAAAGCAGCTTGAAACGGTGCGCTATTATGATACGGCAAACTTTGCCCGCCTGCTGAATGTGCCCGGTTGGTTCAGTTGGGGGTATAACGATGAAGTCTGTCCTCCCACTTCCATGTATGCAGCCTACAATGTGATTTCTTCTCCGAAGGAATTGCATCCTTATCTGGAAACCGGGCATTATTGGTATCAGGAACAGTGGGATGAATGGCTGGACTGGATACGGAGACAACTTAATGTGCCAATGTGATTAATCACATTGGCATATTAATCTGATAATATAGTATCATTTTTTATGATATGAGCCGCGTATCTTTGTGTATCGCTTAAAAACTGATAATATGAAGAAACAATTCCTTTTGCTGACAGTACTTTTATTCCTTTTGGGGGCATGTGCCCCTAAGCCTGCGGAGCATTCGTTTATTAAGGTCAATGCCGATGGACAGTTCGTTCGCGACGGAAAACCCTATTATTTTGTAGGTACCAATTTCTGGTACGGTGCCATTCTTGGTTCCGAAGGTGAAGGCGGCAATCGTGAACGGTTGCATAAGGAGCTGGACTTTCTGAAAAGTATTGGCATCAACAACCTGCGCGTATTGGTGGGTGCTGACGGTGAAAATGGCATAAAGACGCGGGTAGAGCCCTCTTTACAAGTGGCACCGGGCGTCTATAATGATACTATTTTAGCCGGATTGGATTATTTTATGAATGAACTGCGTGAACGTGATATGACAGCTGTCCTCTATTTGAACAATTCCTGGGAATGGAGCGGTGGCTATTCCGTTTACCTGCAATGGTCCGGACACGGTGATGCCGTGGTACCTGCCGTAGACGGATGGCCCGCCTATATGGAGTATGTCAAGCAGTTCCCCCAATCGGACAGCGCGAAGGCCTTGTTTGCCAATCATGTCAATTATATTGTTTCACGCACCAATAGGTATAATCAGATAAAATATGTGGATGACCCCACTATTATGTCTTGGCAGATTGGTAACGAGCCTCGCGCTTTCTCTGACGAGAACAAGGAACCGTTTGCCCGCTGGATGGCCGATGTGGCTGCACAAATCAAGTCACTTGACCCGAACCACATGGTGTCTTCCGGCAGTGAGGGCTCGTGGGGATGCGAAATGGATATGAATCTTTTCGAGAAGATTCATGCCGACCCCAACATCAATTATCTGAATATCCACATCTGGCCTTACAACTGGAGTTGGGTGAAGGCGGACAGCCTGAAGGAACTTCTTCCGCGTGCCAAGGAAAATACTAAGAAGTATATAGATGACCACATGGTCATTGCTCGGAAGTACAGCAAGCCGATTGTTTTGGAGGAGTTCGGTTTTCCCCGTGACGGTTTCAGCTTTTCCAAAGAGGCACCGACCACTGCCCGCGATGAATATTACCGTTATGTATTCGACCTCATCCGCCAGGACCGTGAGAGCGGCGGACTCTTTGCCGGATGCAACTTCTGGGCATGGGGTGGTTTTGCCGGACAAAATCCCGACCATGTATTCTGGGAAAAGGGAGATGACTATACCGGTGACCCGGCTCAAGAACAACAAGGACTGAACTCTGTCTTTGCCACAGACAGCACTATTGAAATAATTAAAGCGGAAAACCGGAAGCTGCAAAATTGAACCTATCCGTGCTTTTCCGTGTAATCCCTGCCTGAAAATTAGAATGTAAGCGTGTACAAAGCGTTTGTACCGTTATATAAGAAAGATTATTACTCTAAATACTAAGTATGATATGAAAAGCATATGGAAAGTTATGTTGGCGGTTTGTTGCCTAGGTATGACCATTGGTTGTGGAACAAACCCGTCGAAGAATGAAAATGTAAAGGAAACGCTACCGGCATTGGTGGTCAATGGTACGCAGTTGATGAATACCGAAGGAGACACGGTGGTATTGCACGGTGTCAGCTATGGCTGGCATCAGTTCTGGCCCCGTTTCTACAATGCCTCTTCGGTTGCTTATCTGGTCAATGACTGGGGCGCACAAGTGCTTCGGGCCTCTATGGGAGTGGATTTGGATAGCGCCTGCTATGTGAACAAGCCCGAATTCGGTATTGAGTGTGTTACGAAAGTGGTGGATGCTGCTATCGAGAACGGCGTTTACGTCATCATCGACTGGCATAGCCACAATCTGCGGCAGGAAGAAGCAAAGGAGTTCTTCACCCAAATGGCTACCCGTTACAAAGGGGTTCCTAATGTCATCTATGAGGTTTTCAACGAACCGGTGGAAGACAGTTGGGAGCAGGTGAAGGCATACTCTGTGGAGGTTATCAAGACGATTCGTGCCATAGAACCGGATGCCGTTATCCTCGTTGGTTGTCCGCATTGGGACCAGGACATCCATTTGGCAGCGGACGATCCTATTACCGGATATAGCAATATAATGTATACACTCCACTTTTATGCCAACACCCACGGACAGTGGCTGCGCGACCGCGCCGACTATGCTCTGGGCAAGGGCTTGCCGATTTTCGTTTCCGAATGCGCCGGTATGGAGGCAAGTGGGGACGGCCCCATCAGTAAAGAAGAGTGGGGGAATTGGCTGGACTGGATGCAGCGGCATTCCATCAGCTGGGTGGCCTGGTCTTTGTCTGACAAGGATGAGACTTGCTCCATGTTCTATCCGTCGGCTTCTTCCGAGGGAAACTGGAAAGATGCAGATATGAAGGAATGGGGAAGAATGGTACGGGACGAACTGAAGAAATGACCCTTTCGGGAAAAAGCAATATGATTTAACCATTAATAATTTAAGAAAAAAAGAATTGTGCCTATGGGAAAAAAGGAAAAACGGAACTATGAAGACATGGACTGTTTGGAAGTAAACCTAAATGTCAAGGCTGTGATAGTATATCAGGGCTTTTTGACTCAGTCTCATTTTTGTTAACTAAAAAAATCTTCTTTTGGGAGGTTTTGTGTTTGTTTTAAATCTAAGAAATACAGTATGAATTTGAATTTTAGAAAGACAGCGCTGCTTGCGGGGATATGCTCGGTGTTCAGTCTGGGTTATGCTCCTCAGCTTTTCGCAGTATCATCGACGGATACCGTTGAGGCAGTGCAGCAAACAAAGAAAATTACGGGTGTCGTCAGTGATGCTATGGGCCCTATTATCGGTGCCAATGTATTGGAAAAAGGTACAACGAATGGTGTAATTACCGACATTGACGGTAACTTTGCCTTGAATGTGAAACCAGGAGCTACCATTGTAGTCTCCTTTATAGGCTATGTCAGCCAGGAAATAAAGATAACGAACCAGACAACAGTGAACATCACGCTGAAGGAAGACTCCGAGATGTTGGACGAAGTGGTGGTTGTGGGGTACGGTACGATGAAGAAAAGCGACCTTTCCGGTGCTTCCGTTTCCATGAGTGAAGACAAGATGGTTCTATTATCACCAATCTCGACCAGTCCCTTCAAGGGCGTGCTGCCGGTGTGACGGCAGTCAGCACTTCCGGTGCTCCGGGTTCTTCCTCCTCTATCCGCGTACGTGGTCAGGCCACTATCAATGCTAATGCCGAGCCGTTGTATGTAATTGACGGTGTGATTGTACAGAGTCAGGGACAAAGCGGTTCATCTTATGGTTTGGGCGATGCACTGGGTAATGGCTCGGTTTCCACCATTTCTCCGCTTTCCACCATCAACCCTGCTGATATCGTCAGTATGGAAATTCTGAAAGATGCTTCGGCAACCGCCATTTACGGTGCGCAAGGTTCCAATGGTGTGGTTTTGATTACGACCAAACGTGGTAAGGCGGGTGAGGCTAAGTTTACTTATGACGGTATGTTTGCCGTTCAACGCCAGACAAAGCGTCTGGATATGATGAATCTGCGTGAGTATGCCACTTATTATAATGATTTGGCAAACATGGGTGAAATCTCTGACCCTAGTAATTATTATGCCGATCCTTCTCTGCTGGGAGTAGGTACAAACTGGCAGGACGCCATCTTCCAGACTGCTTTGCAGCATCAGCACCAGATTTCGGCACAAGGTGGTACAGAGAAGATACAATACTACGTATCAGCTTCCTATATGGATCAGGACGGTACCATCATCGGTTCAAACTTTAACCGTTACAGCTTTCGTGCCAACTTGGATGCCCAACTGAAGAAGTGGTTGAAACTCGGTTTGACCGCCACCTATACAGCAACGGGTGATGACCTGAAACTGGCAGACAGTGATGAAGGTTTGATTAACTACTCGTTGACCACTCTTCCTGATATACCTATCTATAATCTGGATGGCAGCTATGCCACCGTTGTTCGCGAAGGCTACACGAATCCTAACCCGATTGCCCTTGCCATGATGGATGACATTCTGCTGGACCGTCAGAAACTGACGGGTAATATTTTCTTTGAGGTTACTCCGATTAAAAATCTGGTATGGCATGCCGAATTGGGTTATGACATCAGTTCCAGCAAAGGTGAGCGCTACAAGCCGATGGTTGATTTGGGTGGATGGGTACGTTCCAGTAATGAAAGCAATATCCAGAAAAACAGCAGTACATTCTGGCAATTGAAGAACTATGTGACCTATTCCGGAAACATAGGCGACAAGCATCATTATACAGCCATGGTGGGTCAGGAGTGCTGGGAGTCCAGCTATGACTTCACGAGTGTGTTCAATAGCGGTCTGCCTTCGGATGAAGTGCACAATCCTGCCTTGGGTACGGGAACCCCGACTATCAATGCAGGTTTTGGAAGCTCGTCTATGGCATCTTTCTTTACACGTCTGACTTATAACTATGCCGACCGTTATCTGGGTACTTATACCTATCGTTATGACGGCTCTTCAAACTTCGGTCCCGAGAACCGTTGGGCAGGCTTCCATTCATTGGCTACTTCCTGGCGCTTTTCCAACGAAACGTTCTTTGAACCGTTGAAGAAGGTCATCAGTAACGGTAAGTTGCGTCTGGGATGGGGACAAACTGGTAATGCCAACATCGGTGGTTATGCTTGGGGTACATCCATGAGTCGTATGCCTTCCGGTCTGGGTATGGGGTATCGCCCCTCCAATATACCGAATACTTCCATCAAATGGGAGTCCCAGGAGCAATGGAACGTCGGTGTGGATTTGGGATTCCTGCACGACCGTATCAACCTGACGGTAGAGTGGTACAAGAAAACTTCCAGTGATATGTTGATGCCGTTGCAGTTGCCTTCTTATATGGGTACTTCCGGTAATGCCTCTTCTGCATTGGCTGCTCCGAAAGGTAACTATGGTGACATAGAGAATACCGGTTTTGAAATCTCTCTGAACACACATCCTATTACGGGTAAGTTTGAATGGGATTCTGACTTCCAGATTTCTTTCAACAAGAACAAACTGAAAGGATTGGCTGGTACAGCCAATGCGCAGATTGTGGGTTACGGACAGTGGACCGATGTAGTCAGTGTATCCAGTGTAGGCGAATCACTTTATAACTTCTATGGATTTGTTTGTGATGGTGTTTACAAGGACCTGGAGGATCTTCAGACTTCTCCGAAACCTGCCAAGTATCCGGCAAACGGTGTATTCGACCGTACCAATACCGTATGGGTGGGTGATGTGAAATATAAGGATATCAGTGGTCCTGACGGTGTGCCCGATGGCGTTATCGACGACTATGACAAGACCAATATCGGTTCTCCGATGCCTAAGTTTACTTTTGGCTGGACTAATACTTTCCGTTACAAGAACTTCGACTTGTCTGTTTTCATCAACGGTTCCTATGGCAACAAGGTGTACAACTACCTTTCCATGAAGCTGACACATATGAACTCTCCCTGGACTAACCAGCTGAATGCTGTAAACGGACGTGCACAGCTTGTTCCTATCAATCCGAACAAGGTCTACGAAGATGGAACGATGTGGTATAATGATGTGTCTAACGTCATGGTGGCAAACCCGGGAGCTTCCATTCCACGCGCCACTATCAATGACCCGAATGACAACGACCGTATCAGTGACCGTTATATTGAAGATGGTTCTTATATCCGTCTGAAGAACATCTCTTTGGGATATACTTTCCCGAAAAAGACGATTGATAAACTGGGACTGAGCAACTTGCGTATCTATGCCAATATCCAGAACCTGCTGACCATTACCGGTTATGACGGCTATGACCCTGAAATTGGTGCCAGCACTTCAAGCGTCAATGTCTATGGTTTGGACAACGGACGTTATCCGTCTCCTACAGTTTATTCATTCGGCTTGAATGTTTCATTCTAACACTTTAAATTGAAGAAAACATGAAAATCAGATATATTAAATATTGGGCGTTTGCAGCTGTACTCGGTATGGGAACAGTTTCATGCGAGGATTTCCTGAACCGTCCTACCGAAGACAATTATAACGAATCGAACTTCTATCAGAATGACGAACAATGTGTGCAGGGGGTTAATTATCTTTATAACTCACCTTGGTATGACTTTCAGCGCGGTTTTATTAAAGTCGGTGAAATCTTGTCTGGAAACGTATACGAGGGAAACAGCCCTTACTTGAATTTTACGGTGAATGGTACGGATGAAAACCTTGTGAACATGTCCTATTCTCTATGGGCAGTGATTGGCCATGCCAATACTGTATATACTCGTTTGAAGACGGCAAATGCGTCAGAAGCAGTGAAAAATCAGTGTATGGGCGAGTGTCTGGCATGGAAAGCCATGGCTTACTTCTATTTGGTACGTAGTTTTGGCGCAGTACCCATTATCCATGATAATACGGACGAATTGAATTCCGGTAATTATAACTCCAAATTCAAAGTGGAGGCAGCAGATGTGTACGAATATATCATTATGACTCTGGAGAAAGCTATGGAGTTGCTTCCGGCCAGAGGTGAAACGGGACGTATTGACCGCTATTGTGCCGAAGGTCTTTTGGCTAAGGTGTATCTGACTAAGAGTGGCCTTTCCGGTACCCGCAATGCGGATGATTTGGCGAAAGCGGCAGAATATTCCAAGGATGTAATTAATAATTCCGGCCGTAACTTGCTGGCTAACTATTCCGATGTTTTCCGTTTGGCAAACAACAAGAATGAAGAGTGTCTCTTCTCCTGGCACTGGTCGGCAGGACGTGACCCCTGGACACAGCAGAATACGTTGCAGTCGGACTTGGCAATGGTGGGATTCGATGAATTTGGTGATTGCTGGGGTGGCTATGCAGGTCCGTCGGTTGATTTGCAGGATGCATTTGGAATTTCCGCTTTGGAAAGTCCTGAGACGCGTTCGGATACGGATACCCGTCGTAAGGCTACTATGATGATGGCAGGTGATGTATACGATTATTTCTGGCAGGACAAGGGCGGATTTGATTATCTGCGGTTTATTTATGATGCCGAATATGGTAAGGGAGGACCTAATGGCGATTACCAGTCTCCTACCGGTGCCAATCACGTGAAGCATCTCTATGGTAACAATAATGACCATGTATTGGGCTTGGGCGTATCGGCTGGTAATATGTACAGCGGCCTGGCAACCCATATCCTGCGCCTGTCCGATATCTATCTGGTATATGCCGAGGCGAAAATGGGACTGGCTACCTCTACTACAGACCAGAGTGCACTGGATGCTTTCAATGCAGTACGTGGCCGTGCCATTCCGGGAGTTACTCCGAAAACCTCCATTACTTGGGAGGACGTCTGGAAGGAACGCCGGCTGGAACTGGCTTGCGAAGGCGACCGTTGGTATGATTATGTACGTTTGGCATATTATGATTCCCAGCGTGCTATCAATGAGTTGAAGGCACAGCGCCGTGATGTTTATTATAGTCTGGGTACTACTTATAAGGCTTATTATGAAAACGGCAGTTGGACGGTGAATCCGGACGAGACCCGTTACAATCCGGATGCAAAGGCGCCGAATGTGACAGTCTCCAGCTTTACATTGCCGTTCCCGACAGAAGACGTGGTGTTCAATCCTAATTTGATGAAAGACCCGGTACACGTAGATGTACGTTCTGAATTCAGTTATTAATTTAATGCTTGAAAAGATGAAAAATAATAGATATACGAATTGGTTCTTCGCGGCAGCTGTTGTTGTAGCAGGCTTTTCCATGGCGGCTGCCACCAGCGTGTTGAGGTCTTTTTCCTCCACCGGGTCGCTGGTGATGCTGATCCAGCCGTCCTCATCCGGCTCAGAGCGGAACGCCACAGCATTCTCGGCGCTGACCGGCTGCGGGGCCGGTTCCGGAGTCGGGGTCAAATCATAGAGCGGGATGCCGAAGGAGAGCGGCGGCTCAGGCGCGGGCTGCTGTTCCGGCTCTTCTGCCGGGGCAGCGGGCGTAACGGTGGGCGTCACCGTCGGCTCGGGCTGGGCCGTGAAGAAGTCCTCAGCGGCAGTATCCACAGCGTCCGGGACGATGGGAGTCACGGTGGCGCGGATGGGCGCACGGCGGAGCGGGTCCATGCCGAAGGTGCCGCCGGGGCCGAGGATGATGGGCTCGATGGGCTCACTGCCGCCCTCGGTGACGGTGGTATGGTCAGGGCCTAAATCAATATCAAAGGGCGCACGGGGCCGGGACTTTTCCACCTGTACGGGGGCAGGCTCGGGCTGAGGCGGGGTCTGCGCTTCCGGTGCGGGCGCAGGGGCAGGCTCTGCCTGTTCGCCGCCCTGCATCACCTGATGGCCCCAGTGGAAGACGCCAGCCAGCCAGCCGGGAGGCTGGATATGGAAGGCGGGCGCGGCAGGCTCTTCGCCGCCGTAGTAGTCCTCGCCTTCGCCCACTTCGTCTTCCGGCAGGTCGTCGTCATAGGCCTCGTATTCCTCCGCCTCGGCCTCCTCGGCGGCGCGTTCTGCCAGACGCTCGGCCCGGCGGGCGGCATTCTGCTCGTGGACGGCAAGGCCCTTTTCGTGGACGCTGCCGCCCACGTTGCAGAGCCACTGCCAGCACTCGGCGGGCGTAACGTCAAAAATGTACAGGCTGGCGCAGGCCGCCAGCGCCGCCAT
>OLHE01000336.1_pt1 | contig 41091 bp, 41 predicted proteins | sample 1605821 | NCBI WGS metagenome assembly OLHE01 (sample SAMN03283250) | human gut metagenome | biome: human-associated habitat; material: feces | host: Homo sapiens | place: USA | collected 2013
TCAACTAGGGTTTAAATAAAATCTTTTTACTGTCTACTTTTTGTTGACAAGTTCAAACTGATTAATTACTTTCTTTTATTTGTTCTACTTTTAATTTTATTCCCATTTGAATACAAGGCATACCACTACTCTTTTCATACTCTCCACATTTTTCTCCAAAATAGTTATCCGCATCATCTTTTTCCAAATAAAGATTTTCTCTATTTGCCTCAAAATTAGAAGCATTAATAGTCATATCTAAAACATAGGCACCATTGACTAATCTATAATAATTAACTGATTGGTCAAAGGTATATAAATTATCTAATTGAAAATATTTATATTCTTCATATGCCCAATTTGCTGTTACAGTAAATGTTGAATAATCACCAGCACTTAATAATTCTTTTGTTAAACTAGTTTTAATAATAAATGGATAACGACTCTCAAACTTACTAAGAGTTGAAGTCCCATCACCAATATCAACATATTTACCAAATACCACTAAACTGCTTAATTCATAACTAAAATTAGCTGGAACTTCTCCAAGATTATGAATTAATACATCATGTTTAAAATCAAGCATTCCTGGTTTCATATCACTTATATTTATATTTACTTTACTAGTAGAAACTCCATTAGCATTAAATTCAACATCCCAAGAAGCAACATTTGCATCAATTGAAGTTTCTGCTCGTGAAACATAAGTAAACCAAGCAAAAATATTAACACCAATTAAGAAAAATATAAAAATTAAACTTTGAATTAACAATTTTCTTCTATCTTTTTGAAGCCCATTATAAATATTAATTAATCTCGCATTCATAAGAGCACCTCCGAGAATTCTTAAATTATTTCGTCATCATGATTATTAGTAATAATATTTACCTCTTTTATAGAATTATCTATTTCTTCACTTCCTGAAACATTATCACTAGAGATAACAGGTATACTTAAATCATCAGATACACTATTATTTTCAAGTATATTAGAAACAATAACTGGTTTATCTTCATCATTATTATCAACATTATTACTATCGATATGATTAACTTTATCATTTATTTCTTTTTTATTTATTTCTTGTAGTTCATTATTTTCTAGCTTAATATCAGTAATTGTTTGTAATATTTCTAAGACAATTACTAATACTAATGGACAAAATATTAAACAGAAAAATCCAAGTTGACTTTTAACCACATGATTTATTTGAGTTACTACTGGTACAACACCAACTACTTTTCCAAGAATTTGACTTTCAGTAATCGATGGGTCTTCTACACTATTCTTAACACCCTTAGTAGTGAAAATTCTACCATTACTTTCTTCTTCAATCTTGATAATTCTATGTGTTACAAGTTTATTTTCAAGTCCTCCTCTATTACCAATAAAAGCAATATCATCTCCAACTTTTAATTTCTTATTATCAAAATCTTTAACAGCAATAACATCATTTACATTATAAACACCTTTCATGGAACCTGTTGCTACTGTAAATAATCTAAATCCAAAAACACTATTATTTCCAGACAATCTTTGTACACAAATAAATACAACATATAATATTAATATTGTGAAAAATATCGTTTTTAGTGTTCCATACACAATTTTAAAAATCTTATTATTAAATATACTACCCATTTTATTCTCCCTTTAAGTTATTAAAAACACTGTCAATTGAACTATTCTCACGCTTAAATCTTTCAACTAAGATTCCTTTAATATTATTAGATTTTCTAATATTATCTTTTTTAATCATATCACACTGCTTAATAAACATCTCTTTAATTTTATCTTCATCTACATCTTCTATACTATCAAGCAAATTATTAATAAGTCTTTTCATCATTTGGTTAATAATATTAGATTCATTATTAGATGTACTATTCTCAATCAAGTTTTTATTAGCGATAAATGTCATAAGAAAAGCTTGATCATATTGATTTTTTAAATTACCTTTATCAAAGTAATCTTTTTTATTCTTCTCTCTTTTATCCTTACTTACAAATGCTTGAATGTAATTCCATAACTCTTCAGCCTTTTTAAAGTTTGGATTCTTTAAAATTACATTGGTATGCCTGATAGGACTTCTAACAGGAGGTACGTGTAACTTAGCAAGAGTTGTATATAATTCACTTCCAAAGAAACCATCCATCTGAATTTTTATTTTTTTCAGTCTATCTTCAAAAGAAAAACCATTCTTTGCTCCACCAGTACCTTTTATGACCTTTGATGTATCATTTATTTCAAACTTTACATTTATTTCTTCACTATTAACTTTAGAATTAGCGATATATATCATATTATTTTTATCAAGACAATATGATGTACCTCCAGTTGCTGAGACTCTTTCTTCGTAAAAATTTCTTAAATTATTTAAAAGAGTAAATATAAATCTATTTTCATAAGTATCTAAACTTTCTTCACGATTTATATTCAAAATTTTAGATGGTTTTACATCACCATTTTTATCAATTTTTTGAATAAAATTAGTATGCTGTGTAAGATGAATAACAGATTCAACTGTTACTTTACGAGCAAGTTCTACTTTTACTATTTCTTCTTCATTAATGATAAAACGTTTGGGATTTCTAAGAATATTATCAAGATAAGGCAATACATCTTCGATAATATCTATCCACTCATAATCAAGTTCTTTCATATCATAATCACGTTTTACATTTAATGTAGAATTAATATTATTTAAAAACTCTTCATTATTTTCTAATATATCACCATTATCCATAATATTCACCTCCACTATTTATTAAACCATTTTTTGAAGTCTTCTTAAGTAATCTTTACATTCATTAAAGTTTTCTTTGCCAAACTCTTTATCTAAGAATTCAATAAATGGATCAATTTCATCTCTAATATAAGCAAGATTTAATTGTTCAAATTTACGCAAAATCTTACGTGCTATATAATAATCAACTCCATCTACTTCTGTACCACCGCAAGCAACATAAGTTGCAACAAAATCTTTCATCTGCTTAACAATACGATTACCAAAAGCTATACGGAAATGCTTGATAACATAATCATCCATTGAATTTATTTTCTCACTCATACCATCCGTTAGTGGATGTTCTTGTTTTGCTTTAGCAAATAATCCTTCTAAGTATGAACTATTAATATTCATTGAATCTGTATCAATTGGGTCAAATACTTGACCTTTATCATTAATATCTATTGGCATAGCACGGTCATATACTTTATCAGTAACTGCAAATGTAGAGTCATCGTTATTGATTGTTCCAATATACCACATGTTACCTGGAATATGTAACTTACCAGCTTCTAATTTCTTAGGATCAGTATCCCATGAACTAGGAACAAGTTCAATTACCCATTCATCACGACTTGGCATTTCTAGAATAGATAACATTTCTGCAAAGTAGTACTCAACACGTGCAATATTCATTTCATCTAGTACTGTTACATAAACATCATCTGTATATCCAGCAAGGTACATCCATTTAAGTACTTCAGTTTCATTAAACTTCTTAGTAAACTCATTGAAATAACCAAAAAGTTCTGTTCTATCTCTCCACGATGGTTGAACTGATGCGATAATTGCATCATTTCTTATAAATTTACCCCAAGCATACGCAAGTGAAGTTTTACCAGTACCAGAAATACCTTGTAAAATAACTAACTTAGTAGCACTAAGACCAGATATAAATAATCTAATCATATTAGAAGTATAATAAAGTTTTAATTTAGAAGCAGCAAAGTTTCTAAACAATTCAACTAATTCTTCTAATGTGAATGTATTATTATAATTTTGAATCTTATAATTCATATACTCTACATCAATTGCATGTAACTTAGAGAATCTTATGTTATCAAGATTTTCTGTCTCTGCACTACCTTGATTTTCACTATTTTCTTCTTCATTTGTAATAACAGCCTCTTCTGTAGGCTTAAGTCCAAGCTGAGACACCTTCATAGCAAGAATCTTTTCCTTTTCTTGTACTAAATCAGCGACTTGTTTATTTAATGATCCAATCTCTTCTAACATACTTTCCTGTTCTACTAAAGTCTTTCTAAACTTAACATATTTTCGTATTACAAACCATATAAGTAAAATAATAAGTAAAAGGACAATAAGCATTACAATAACTGCAATTATAACAAGTACCCATTCGCTCATATTAAAATCTTTTCTATAAAATTCAATAGTATAAAGATATTCAGAAATATTAAACATTTGAAGAATACCACCAAATAGTCCTTTAAATATCATTCCAACGCCAGAAAAGAAAACAGACATAAACTCAAATAAAAACCTAACAAATGTATCCATCCTACTCCTCCTCAAACATCAAAACGCTAATACCCTCATTCTCATATTCCATAAAAAACTTTTTATCTTTTTCCTTGCACCCACTAACCACTAAGTAATTAAACATTCCCTCATTATAAATATTATCAGTCTTTTTATAAATATCTTGAATATAAGTAAAATCTTGTATACAACCAAATAAATAATCAAAAGAAAATGCCTCTTTCTGATTTAAATATAAATTATAATTAACAAGAAATACAACATGCTTTCTAATTAAAGGATTATCCATTAACTCATATACTTTATTTTTAATCTTTCCTCTATATATAAAATCATCACTAAGTTCTACAAAATATAATTTATCTCTATTTTTTATATTTTTAATAATATCAATAGAAATCTTTTTCATAATTAAATTAAACTTAGAAAAATCATAATCATCATGAGCGTACACTCTTCTAACTAACCCTTTTCTATAGTTATTAAGTAGTTTAATATTATAATTAAGTCCTAAATAAGAATAATTACTATTCTTAAACTTTCTATTTTCTATATAAAAGAACTCATCTTGATAATTAAATATTTTAGAAGTATTTGTATAATACTCTTTAACTAAACTAATTAATTTTATTAATCTTTCTCCAATTAAATTATTAAGTAAACTATTTTCTTTTATAAATTTAGAAACAACATCTACTACATCATCTCTATCTTTATAATTTAATAAATCCATTTTAGTTATTTCATAAGAAATATCTTTTAACTCTTTTATAATTTTAACATTATTAGAATATTCTTCATTACTAACTTGTAGTTCATAATTTCTATATTCATCTAATAATTCTTCCATACAACCTGTAAACTCTTTTTTTAATACCTCTTCATTAAACTCTAAAACATCTACTGTATGAAATATATCATAATAATAATTATCAATATATGTTTTAAAGTAAGTTGCAAATACATCTTTTATAAACTTATTATCTTTATTATAAATAAGCAATCCGTATTTTATAAGGCAATTAGTCTTATAACTTATAAAAATATCTATTAAATTATTCATCTAATCACCTTCTTCTAGTCTATTAAATTATAACACATAACTTTTCTATTTTGCAGTAGTAACTGAAACTTTTATTATAGGACTCTTAGTTCCAATTGGGTATGTATAATCTTTCTTCACATCATTTTTATAAAAAATAATTGAATTATTAGAACTTGCATTAACTTTAAATGAAAAACTATCTACAAATTCATAACCATCTACTTTAGTAGTACCATATTTTCCATCTATTCTATTTAAATATAAATTATTAGTTAAATCACAAAAAACATTATGAGGATTAAAAGAAATAGAAACGATTGCTGAAAAACACTTATCTTTATCAGTATCACTTAACTTAGAATAATCATCAATACTTATTTGATCGCCTACTTTATAACTTCCAAAAGCTTCACTTACTTCATAGTAAGTTACTGAATTAGTAAGATTTAATGTCATATACTTTGAATTTACACTATCTTCTATACTATAAGAAAAATTACTCTTAGCAACTCCTATATTGTAAAATGCTGATAATTTCTTTGTATAAGGAGAATTTGATATAACACTTGTCTCTACAGTAGCAACATCTCCTTCATAAAAGTTTCTTGTTGGAGTAACAGTTATTTGATATGAATCATTTTGACCATCTTCATAAATTACTCCACTATTTTTACTTAGACTACATGTAACATTACTTGAACATTTAACTTCTATATTATAAGAAATATCTGCCTTAGTGCGTCTTTCATCATTCTTTCTATTAGATAAGTCTATAGTTAATGTATAAGGATTAACACCATCCCAGTTATTAATAGAATAACCTTTTCTATTTACTGTTAAAATACTACTAGTAAAATAAAATGACTTAGTTTCAAGAATAAAGTTATTAATAATATTATAAATATATTTACCAAATGTAATACCACAAAAAAGAAATACTATAAGACAAGTCATAACAATAATACTTAATTTTTTATGTTCTCTAATATACTGCATAACTCACCATCCTACATTTGTTTAGAATTAATATCTACCTCAATACTTTCAATATAATTTTCATAAGTTGTATCTTTTGCATACTCTTTTGGAAAATTAATAACTAATGTATATACATCTGTTGTTTTATCTTTATAGTACATTTCATACTTCTCATTATTTTTATAAAGATTATACCAAGCACCATCTACATCTTGTACCAAACTACTTCCTCCAAATATATTAGTTGAGTTATTATCATCATAATTTTCATTACGATAAAGTTTAATATTTATTGGTAAATTTGTAGTTGTTTTAACACTAACATTATAATAAATATCTACATCTGTATCATTTTTTTCATTAAAATTAGAAACACTAAACTTATACACATATGGATTATCACTTGGTACTATTCCATCAGGCTCTAAATTAAAAGATAAATTATCAGTTCCAAGTATATATAATGCCTTCTTTATATTAGCATTTAATTTAGTATTAACTTCATATCTTGCGTAAGCTACTTGAAAAAGATAACCTGCTAAAAAAAGTATTAAAAAAAGTAAAAATACAAAAAGAAGAAACCTTCTTTTCTCTTCATAATACTTACTATGTCTAAATTTATCTATAAAAGCAATCATCTAAACACCTACTCACTATATGGAACTATCTTTTCACCATTATATTGTACAGCATGAAAACTAATAGAAATAAAGTTTTCTAAAGAAGCATCGTCTGAAGTTATACCTTCTACTTCTTCATCATCAAAAATAAATCCAAGTGATAAATCAATTACTTTTTTATTATTTATGTCATCCAAAGTAATTAAACCTGTATAAGTATTTTCTCCAGTTCTAATTAAATTTCCATTACTCGATTTAAATCCTGTACAAGTTAATAATTTATTAGTATCTTTTTGTTTATCAATAATTGTAAAATCATATAATATAGCAACTCCACTTTCACTAGGATCTAACGTAAAAGAAATATTACCATTAGCACCAGGAGAAATAGTACCAGGACGTGTATGAGAAGAACTATTAAGTATAATATTATCAAGTATAACTCCATTTTCACTATTCAATATAACATCTTGTCCATTAATATTTAATTTAATACCAGAAACTTTACTAGCAACACTTCCATCAATTGAAGATTCATAAGATGAATAACTACTAATAGAATTATAGTATAAAAAAGCAAAGCAAATAATAACAATAAAACTAAATATAATTATTTTTAACTTACTACTCTTCATAAAGCCTCCTACTATCAAAATTATATCATAAAAAAAGATTATAGAAAATAATCTATAACCTTTTACTATAAAATTTCTACATCTTCATTGTTTGTTTCGTCAGTTGTATTTTTATTACTAACTTTGGCAGTCTTTGGAGAACGTAATTTTATTTGTTTTTTACGCTTCTTTGATTTATTAACTTCATTTACTAAAGTCTCATCATATTTAAGCATAATAATAAACTCATAAACTTGATAGATAAATACAACCATAATTGGTAAAAGAACTAATAGTAAGAAACCAACTCTACTTTCAAGTACACTTAAAATAGAACCTAAATTATTATAAACTGTAGAATATTTTCCAAGAACTCTAGAACTTGCTACATTAATAGTTGTATTAGACAAACTAACAGTATACAATGCACTATAGTCATCTTCTTTTACATCAGCTACTACTGCACTTCTAACAATATAATTATCATTAAGTACTGCATAATAGTAAATTAAATCTCCTTTATGAATATCATTAGAATTCTTAACTACTAACAAATCACCTTTTTTAGTATCTTTAACATTTTTCTCAGCAATTAAATCAATATTAGCAAATGAATAATCACCAAACTGAGTATATCCATACTTATTCTTACAAAGAACAAACATTGTTACTAAAACAACATAAATAATTATAATAACTTCAACAAATGACCAAACCCAATTTAATACTTTTCTCATATAATACCACCTTATTCTAATAATAACACACATATTAAAGTTATACAATCAATTATGTTTTTTTCTTAACAATTACATATTGAACATCACTATCAATTAATTGATTATTATCATACAACTTAAATACTAATTTATACGTTCCACTAGTAAATTCATCATTTAAGTCAAAATAGAATTTATAACTATTAGAAAGTCCCATATTTAATAATACTTCATTACCACTATAAACTGTCATATTATTTTTAAACAAATTATTAAATGGAATAGACTCAAACTTAGAAGAATCACTACTAGATATATCTCTTTTTAATATCTCTAATCTTATATTAGGATTATTAAGTGATGAAGTATACTTAACATCATAAATATTTCTATTAATTCCTGCTAAATTAAGATGCGTATCTCCATCAATCACTTTATATTTATCATCTGTATTAACTATGATTGTATCATTAGAACTTACAACATGAACAATAAAATCTTTTGATACAGAATTTTTAATATCAGAATTATGAAGACCATCTTCACTAGCAAATAAAGTATAACGCATAGTATAAACACCACTAGGTAAATCTTTACCAACACTAATATTTAATTTTTTATTTAAATTAGATACTTTTCCAGCAAGTCTTATTCTAAATACTCCATCACTATCAGCAAAGTAATCAACTCCATCAATTCTAATAGATGAACTTGAAAGTAAACTAGAACTTACAATTTCTCCATCATTTGAATAGAATGAAACATTAAGACCCATGTTATTAGATTCATAATTAGTATCAATTATAGACTGTCTATTTTCAGTTTGATCATAATTAATATGTGTAGAATAATTAACCTCATCTGTAATGTTGTAGTATAAATACTCTTCATTATTTAAAATATTTTGTTCAAGAACAGCATTACTTTGATCATATGTATTGTAATTCATAATACCTTGTCTAATACCCAAAACACTATACACACTTCTGCCTTCACTATTTCTAAGTTCAAATAGCATAGAATTATCAAGATGAGTACCTGTCTGATTAGAATTTTTTAAATCGAAAATAAATATAAATTCTTCATCAACAAGTCCATCTGAATAATATTTCTTATTAGCCTCTGCATCATTATATCTATTATTTTTATTAACAGAACCCATTTTTATAAAATCACTAAGACTATATGATATTTCTCCATAACTCTCGAGTTGCCTTAATGAATTATCATAAATATCTTGCGTTATCTCATACAAGTAATATTCAGGTCTACTAGAATTTTGACCAAAATCAAGCATTGTAATCATAGTACCTACAGGAAGTGGATTATTTGTTGTTAATACATGATAATAATCATTATTAATACCATAAGCATTTTCAAACTTACTAGCATTAGCAATTAATGAATAATATGCAGTAAACTGACTCTTATTAGTAATATTTACAAGTGTAGATGATGGCATCTCATATCTTTTATCATATGTAATGGACGCATCATAACTATCGGCATCATTATATTTCTTTGCCATTATATCAACAGAAATAGTGATAAGTTGAATCTTGTAATCAATCTCATTAATTGGAGTCGCAGCCTGTAACATAATAACAACTTTTCCCATTGGACCATTACGAGAAATATTCTTAGCATGATACAAATAGAACATAAGAGATGGAGCTATCTTTCTACTATCAGTTAAATACTCACTTGTACCAGTATATTTTCCAGTACCTTCACTAATAAATTTAGTAGTTCCATAACTTGTCCACTCTTGAGTCTCACTCTTAATAGATAAACCTAAAATGTTATTTGCAGCCTCTTCAGTTTTACCAATACGAGGAACTTCTGTTGAATCAACTAAACTTACATCTTTAACTAACTCTTCACTATTGAATCCTAAAATATTAAATGTTGTATCACCATCAGCAAAATCAAGCATTTGTAACTCATAAGTACCAAGAGTTGAATATTTAGAAGCATTAAGAGTTATATTATAATTAATTGCTGATAATCCAATTACCCAACGATATCCAGTATCTCCTACTGGCGTAGGGTCAATGTATGCTGTATTTACAACTGAATAATCATCACTCAAAGTATTAGAATAGAAACCATCCTTTGTAATATCATGATTAACACTATGAAGTCCTAAAACATAACTACCACCAATAATAGCAAGACCAGCGTTTCCAGTATCACCATAAGATATTTTTTCATCATAAACACCAAATCTATAAGCTCCATTAGATGATGTATACATTCCAAGAAAACTCATACCAGTAACTTTACCATAAGCAGTTGCTGCCTGATTAATAGAAATATTTAAATTTTGATTAGGAGACATATAAATTCTATTATCAACATTCTTTGTAACTTTCTTAGTATCATCATCAATTGTAACAGTAGCTGGACTTATTTTATTATTCTCTTCTATACCACTATATAACTCTTTTAACATATTTGCATTGTGTTGTAATAAAAGAGTTGAATTATTTAAAACATTTAATTTATCAATCATATTAAATGAATATAAAATATCACTATACTCATTAGTACGGTCTGTTGTACCAACTAATTCAATAAATGATGACTTAATCGTTAATTCATCTGCTCTTTGAATAGAAATACTCTTATTTGGTTTTTGTTTGCTACCCAAATCTGTAACATTAATTATAGAAGTACCAGATGAAGATGAAGCATTACCTGAACCAAAAATACTACCATTAATAATAAACTCATGATTATTTTTTATATAATTATTACCATTAATATCAACTGTTATTCCATCGGTTACTGAAATAAAGCTCCAGTCATAAGTCTCACTTGCATTAGCATTAGACTCTCCTCCACCAAATACTGTACCACTAATAATAATATCAGTCTCTTTTAAATTTTTCGCACTAACAGCATCGGTTCCTATATTAGTATCTGTTGTACCAGTAACTTTTGCCATCTTTGCTCCACCATAGACATTTCCATGAATAATTGCTCCAACAATATTAACTACTGCTTTAGATGTATTAGACGAACTACCGGAGTCTGCTGCGTTTCCTCCTCCAAATACACATCCTGCATTAGGAGCAACACTAGTTTCAGTACCAATTACAGTACCATCATCAATAGTTACAGAAGTATTAGAAGAAACAATTGCACTTGCTCCATTTCCACCAGCAAATAAATTACCAGAAACACTACCAGATGATACGAAAACTTCAGTCTTACCATTTACTTCTCCTTGATTACCTCCACCATAAACATTGTTAGAAACATCAGTTGAAGTTAAACGAAGATAAGTACTTCCGGTAACCTTTGCAGCATTACCTCCACCATATATATTAGTAGCAGTTGAATTAGAAATATTTAACTTTGTAGAATTAACTACCGCTTCATTTCCTCCTCCATATATTGTTCCATAACTACCATAATTTAAATCAATATCACTACTTCCTAGTTCTCCTCCAAGGTTATTTCCACCATATAAGTTTCCAACAAATAAACCTGCTGGATCATACGAAATTATATTAAATTTATCTTGCGTATTTTTTGTAAGTATTTCAAAGTTAAAAGTATAACTTCCTCCATTTACTTTTAAAGGATTTGTTCCATAATTTCTATTTATATGATTAAATGAATAGATATCGCCATCTTTTGTTATTTCTGTAGAACTATAATTTGAATAAAGTATAGAATTTGGAATATATAACGAAGCATCCCACTCATTAATATCTTTACTTGTGTTATTTGTTAATGTAATAGTTAAATTTGCATATGTAATATAACCTGGATGACTATTTTCTCTCCAGTCCGATGCAGATACACTTTTGTTTATATTTAAAGTATACCTATTTGTTGTAGTTGCACTTTGTTCACTAGGTGTATTAATAGTTGCAGATGTAATAGTACCAGTCTCATTAGAACCACCATATAGTCCTGAGATAAATCCTCTAGAAATATTTGTATTAGTTGTAACAACTCCTGCTTGGTTTCCACCACCAAATACATTTCCAATTATTCCACCATCAATATCTAAGTTAGAAGTGGTTGCCTCAGCATTATCTCCGCCACCAAAAACATCACCAATATCTGTATCTTTTGATTTAATGGTTGTAGTACCAACACTTCCACCCTGATTATTACCTCCATATAATGAAGTTAACTTAGAGTTGCTAACTGAAACATTTGTTGTTGAAACATCACCACTTATATTAGAACCACCAAAAACTTTATTCATTGTAGAAGTATCTATTAAAACTTTAGAATCTGTAAGACCAGCTTCTCTACCTCCTCCATAAACATCATTTGCAGAAATATTTGAAATAACTACATTTGACGTTTTAGAAGATGCCTTGTTACCTCCACCATATATATCACCAGTTAATTTAACATCAGTTAAATTAACATTGGTAGTATTAGTTGTTCCAGCAATATTATTTCCTCCATAAACATATCCAAGAGTCCCTGCAGTTGCTTCTATATTAGATGTTGTTACATCACCTTTTTCATTAGAACCACCATATAAATTTGATATTTCTCCACCTTTTACATAAATATTTGTTGTAGTCTGACCTGTTTTATTACCACCGCCAAACAAATCACCAATAACACCATTGTTAACATATATTGTATCGGTCTTTGATGGAGTTCCTGCTTTATCAAAGCCACCAAATACACGTCCAATATTACCATTGTTTATAGTTACAGTAATATCACCATATGTATATGGAACTTGTGTAGCAGTTCCTTTTCCTCCACCAAATACAGAGTTAGCTATAGTTCCCTTATTAACAGTAACCGAAGTAGAACCATTTCTATTTACTGAACCATAGGCACTACCACCATAAACATTTCCTTTTATCATAGGAGAATTAGTACTTTCATTATTTCCTATAATAACAGTTGTATTTTGTCCAACTACAGTTGAAGAACCTTCTCCTCCACCATAGACATCAGTACCAACTTCTCCTCCATTTATAGTAACAGTAGCACTTCCTTTTATAGTACCATTAGCCCTAGAGCCACCATATATCGATCCATTAACAACACCAGCTTTTTGAATTATATATGCATCTGACTGTGTGCCTGTTGTACTTGCACTAGCTTTTCCATTACCAATATTATTTCCACTGCCATAAACATTATTCTTTATAGTTCCACCTAGAATTTCTACTGTAGAATCTTTACTTCTATAAGTATCAAAACCAACAAATCCATAATTTCCTCCACCATAGACATTTCCATTTATTACAGCATTATCATTAACAATTACATGAGAACTATAAACTTTTCCAGCATCACTTACACCAGTTTTACCATTTCCTGCACCAAATACACTACCCCATTCAGCATTAAATTTGTTACCACTTCTATTTGATGAACCAATTACAGAATTTCCTCCAACATATAGTAAAGTACTTCCACTAAGTTGTCCTTCACCACTTTCACCATCATAAGCATTAGAACCACCAAAAACATTATATCCAACTGTTCCACCAGTAATAGAAACTACTCTATTACCATAAGTTGTTGTTGTTGCAGCCCCTCCATAAACTGTATTTACAAATCCACCTAACATATAAAAAGCTGTGGAATTTGTAGACAAGTTAGTTTCGACGCAAGGGCCTCCATTTAGAGAATTTACTTCTCCTCCAAGCATTGTAAGACGTCGAAGCGAATTAGAATAATGTGTCCCAGAACGACCACCAACATATACTCCATATGCTGCGTTTCCACTACTAGAACTTGGAATATTCAAATCATTACCTGAACGTTCTACACCATATTTACCACTTTTTATAATCATATCAGAAGAAGGTGTAACCTTATCTGTGCTATTATAATCACCGGAAATAGATGCTAAAGCATTAAAGTAAACAGAAAGTTTGGAATTATCATTTTTAACTCTATCATAGTCACTTCCATATACCATTTTTCCATGAATATAATAATCACCACTGTTTTCGGCATAACCTGTTAATAAAGCATTATAAATTCCACTTTCAACTATTACTTTGTAATTTTCATAATTATTTAAATTTCCACTTTTACTTGTACCAATTATTCCACCAAACATCTGATAATTACCAGAATTTCTATCATAAAAATTTCTTCCTATTTTCAAGTTATTTGAATTAGCATTTAAATATCCGTTTAAATCAAAATTAATATCTACATAACTAGTTCTTAATCCATTTACGTACACATTTTCGATTGTCATATCGTTGCTTAATGTATATTGTGTTCTACTACTAACCGTTAAGTAATAGTTAGATGAAATATTGGAACCATCATATGAACTTGTAACAGTCATTGGTTTATTAACTGCAGAATATGTATTCAGAGCAGTTGTACTTTTTAAAAGTAATATATTCGTGTCTCTTGTTACAAAATAATAAATTCTACTTTTATCAATGTTACTGTAATCCGTTACATAAGAATCATTGTTCTGAATTAGTTTATAGGTATCTCCATAACTACATGATACTACACTACAATTTTGTCCTTTACCGTTATAAAAATGTGTTTTATCATCATGATTCATCATATCTGTTTTGTAAAAATACCCTGTTGCGTTGTAATCTGTATAATCATCTCCGTCAGTACATACCTCATATGTACTACCTTTTTTATAAATAATAAAATCATCATCTGTTGCATCTTTTGGAGTTATTGTTGTTGAAACAGATCCCCACATATTAGAATTGGTAGATGTTTTAAAAACTATGTATGTTTTTATAGTAACTGGTGTTGTATCTGTTGTTTTAACATAATATGTACATCCTCCGCTAGTATTACAATATTGATTTTCTTTATAATTTAGTGAATCAGTCGTAACTCTATCAAACCAGTTACCACTAGTAGTAGTTTCAATTACATATCCTGTATAATATTGTCTTCTGTTTACTGTTTTTCTTTCATAGTATTCTTTTGATTCATCAAACACCTTTGTATCTCTTGTATATGTCTTTGTTTCACAAATTCTTTCTTTAAGAACTGCTTGTTTCATTTCTGCATTATCTAGACTGTTTGTACTTGACTTAATATTTGCATAATTCCATATAGCATACATTTCTATACTTATTTTATTTGTATTACTAACTGGTATTGTTAAATATCTTGTATATGTATCTTTATCAAAACTAAGTACTGCTCCACTGTAAGATGTTGCCCATCCATAAAATCCCATTTTAGTAGGTCTTGCACTAAATGGATTATCAATTAATTCTATTTTTATTTTTCCATCTACTATTGGATAGTATTTATAATAAATATATTTATTTTCATTTTCTGTTGGAGATACATGACCTACCATATCAGAGTTATTGAAGTCTTCTGCAGAATAAGAAATTGCAACTGGTACTAAATTACTACTTGAATATTTTTCACTATAAGTTGGTAGAGAACCACTTGTTACTTCAGTATAATTTAGTCCCATGTAATAATTCCAACTTGCTTCCAAATCATTAACGTAAACTACCTTATCACTAATACCAGAAGCATGAATTGGAATATCACCATTAACTCTACTGGTCATACTAAAAGTTTTCATAATAGGAGCAACACTATTATTATTACTATTATTAACTGCCTTTTTCTCATAAGCTAAACACTTAAAAGTATTATCTATAAAGTCAAAATAATATTCACTATCATTAAAACTATTCAATTCTGATAAAATATCATCAGTACTAACTTCTTTATCATCTAAATAATACTTATTATTATTAAAATAATAATTATTTTTAACACTACCTTCTCCATTAATATTAAATAAAAAATCACTTGCTTCATAATTATTACTATTAATATTTAATATAATATTACTTATTTCACTATTTAAACTATATGAAAAAGACGCAATATTGTCTTTATACTTAGTATTAAAATTATTATTTAAATATATATTATATGCATTAATTTTTTTATCTAAATAACCACTAAATCCTCCAATATAAGTATTTTTATCATATAAAGTATCACTTATATCTATAACAGAATTATTAATACTTATATTTTTAAATGTACTAAGAATATCACTTGTATTATCACTACTATCATCTACTAAAGAAACACCACTAATAGTACCTATTCTCATATTATTAGAACTATCTTTTACTTTAATATTAATATTAGAAATATTTAAATTACTAATAGTCGCATTTTTAGTAGTAGAAAATATTCCATAATAATCAATTGAATCATATGTATTAGGATTATCTATTAAAATATTATTTAAAGAGTAACCATTACCATCAAAATTACCCATAAATATATTTTCATTATCACTTAAAATATTACCAATACTAGTAAAACTATGATTATCAAAGTCAATATCATTACTTAATTTATAATACTTATCTTTGTAAAGATTAGCATCGTTTCCTTCTATTAAATTCTTAAAGTAAATAAATTCACTACCATTACTTATTAAATATGGATTATCAATTGTCCCATTACCACTAGAAAAAGATGTAGCAATACTTACTCCATCCCATTTATCTTCATTCGCTAATGTAGTTCTATCTACTATAAAACTATATATGAAATATATAAAAAGAAGCAAAATAAGAGTAGCAAAAATACTAATAAAAAGTTTTCTTTTATTATTAATATACTCTTTCACTACTCTTCACTTCCTTCTAATAACTTTTAATTTTAATCATTCTTTCAATTTTATCTAATTCAAAAACGTGTTTATTATCAAATCTATTAGAAACTTTCTTCATAAATTCTATTAAAGTTTTAATTTGTTTAATACTATATGTATCTGCTTTCTTTATAGTTTTAAATCTATTTTCATTATCTATTAGAACTTTATATTTTAATATCTTATAAATACCGTCAAACATTTCATCATCATTATATAGTATAGCATAAGTAAGTAATCTAAAGAAAACATGTAATGGACAATCATATATTCTATTTCTAATAGTTTCTGTTAACCCTACTCTTTCTAAATCATAATCATATATTTCTGTAAATGTAGGATTTTCTATTGTATGAACTAACTCATCAGTATTTCTATTTAGTGCTAGAAAACATAATTTATAAACATATTGATACTTAGTGACCCACTTCTTATTCATTCTTGCTTTTTGTACATGATTCTTTTTACATTTTAGAATTGAAACAACTAAGTCTATTGTATCTTTTTCTGTACTATTATTTTCTTCATTCTCATCTGGATCATCCAAATATTCATCTTCATCTAATATTTCAATTGATTCTTCTTTATTCACTTCTTCTTCATGACGTTTATTTAACTCTTCCATTTCACTAAATGAAATTGTAACTGTAAGTCCACTTGATGGTTCCTCATCCTTTTTAGGACTACTAAACAAATCATCTGGTAATTTTTCTTTCATCTTAGTATCTTTTACAATATATTTTTTAACAATACCATCAAAATTAATAAGTGCTAAAAAGATAAATAATATTAAGAATATAGCAATTGATTTTAGAATAAAGCTTGGAGAAACTATAAGTGATACCTTGCCGATAATCTGTTCTTTATTAATAGGCTCATCAGCCATATTATTAGCGTCTCCTTTTAAAATATATTTATTATTATTCATACTAATAAGTCTATGAGTAATAATTGCTCCATCATTGCTCTTATAAGTAACAACATCATTTAATTTAACTTTATCAGTTATTTTAACAAAAACAATATCATCAACTTCTATCTCAGAAGACATAGATCCTGACGCTACAACAAAATAAGTATATCCAAAAATATTTGCATAATCTTTCTTCATAATATCAGTTGCAACAAAAGTATAAACACTAACAATAACTAGTAACACCAAAAAACCGGATGCAACATATTTTAATATATTTTTAAGAGTTTTCATCTATCCACCACATTCCTATTCTTAATGATAATTATATCATAGACATAATCATAATTCTATAAGAAAGAAACAAAATAAATTTTGAAAAAAAAAGATACTCAAATATTTTGAATATCTAAATAACTTCTAAATTATCTCTATTTATAGATACAATTTTCTTCATATTATAAATATTAGAAATGGTATCTAAAGTAATATTAGAAGATTCAATATTTTGAATAATATTAATAAAACTTAAAGTATCTAAAGTTGAATCTATATTATCTTTATTTATTAATTCATCAGTTATATTAATCTCTAATAGTTTATATTTAAGACAAATAATATTAGTAATATCAAATTCTACTAAACAATTAGTCTTTCTTAAAAACAAATTATTTGGATTAAAAATAAATTTAAAGTAATCATCTATATTTTCTTCTAGACTTTTATTACTAAAATCATCATTTTTCATAAAACATTTTGAAATAAAACTAAATGATGTAAGACTAACCATAAACACATCATATATAGTAGCAGATTCATTTAAATCATTAAGATTATTAGTAATCTCTAAATCATTATACTCATCATATAAAGCCTTTAATTTAGTAATTTGTTCATTCATTTTAAGCATTGCATTTTTCATTTTAGTTTCATTTTTTCTTGCTAAAAAACCAATGCCACATGCTTTTAAATATTCTTTATAGATACTTTCTCTTACTTTTTCTTCTTTTTCTATTTCCTTCTTCTTAACTAAAAAAATACTTTTAGCACTTTCTCTATCTTTATATCTTTTTAATAAATCATCTACTATAAATTCATATTTATAATATTTTTTTAATTCATTTAAAGTTAAATATAAACTCATAATAGAAGAATTATAATTATTTTTAGAATACTCATCTAATTTATCATAATCATCTGTAAATGTATTATAGTTTTTTACTCTTGTAGGACTTCCAACTAGATAATCATTAATTTTTCTTTTATCATCAAGAAATATCATTGTATTATAATACTCATCTTTTGCTATTTTCTTACCAACATTATTTCTTAATAAAATATACTCATTAATAATATTATCAGATGATATACCACTATCTGTCATCTCTTTTTCCACATAACCAGTTAAAAATTTATTTATATCTTTTTCATATTTAGAAACTATATTAATTAAATTCATTTTTAACTGTAATTTAATATCAGGACATTTAAAGTAAATTGATTCAAAAGTATCATTCATATTACTATTAAATTTATAATTTTTAAAATAATCTTTCATATACATTTCAGTAAACATTGTATATTTAAAATCTTTACAAGTTAAAGTAATATTAAATTCACGGAATTTATCAATAAACTTCTTAATACTAAAATTAAGTTCATCTAAAGAAGTATCTTCATTAATTGTTGCTACTATAAAATCTAATTTTAATTTAAAATTATCTGTAATATTACAATTTAATTTAACAAGTTCTAAAAGTGAATTAACACGTTTTTTATATTCTTCATATTCTGAAGATTTATCTTTTGGCATAAGGTCTTTTACTCTTTTTACCATTTCATTTTCTAATTGAACTTTATAATTAGAAAAAATATTAAGTTGTTTATTAACATAATTATTTCTATTATTTACAGCTTCTTTATGAAATTTTTCTTTTACTCTTTTAGTACCTGTTTCAGTTTCTAATTTAAAATTATCAATATGATTCTTATCAATATTAATTTCTTTAGTAATAGGTAATTCATCAACTTTGTTCATTTTTATCCTCCTCTTCTAAAGAAATAATACTTCCATTTAAATATTCTATATGTTTAATTACTTTATTATATAATTCAAGTAATTCTTTTTCAGTTAAATCAGTAAGAATTAATTTTTCTTGCATATTATCACCTCAATAGAATAAAAAGCCTTCAAACTGAAGGCTTAATATTAATAATTTTTATTATTCTTGATTTTTTCCATCAATACTAAATGCTAAATTGAATGATAAAGAACCACCTGATGCTTTATCTTCACAGTCAACATCTTGTCCTTCAACCCACATATAAACTCTTACTTTAGTAATACCTTCTTTAATATCAAAAGCATTCATACGAGCAGCTGCAGGAATTCCAGATTTTGGACTCTCGTGTGTAGTAACATCTGCAAAGTATTTTGTATCTTTACTATTTAATAATATATTATTATCTTTTGTAATATTAGACTTAACTCCAACATAAGCTAATTTACCAGCTCCATCTGCAGTAGTAGTTAATTGATAAGTATTTCTTGCATTATCTACTCCTGCTGCAGTATGTACATCAAAGTTTGGTTCCCAAATATATGGTGTTTGTGCCTCTTTTAAAGCTTGTGCAGTAGCTGGTTCAGAACCATATGCTACATTTCCTTCAACAACAAATGCAACACGAGCAGCATTTTGAATTCCTGAATTAGTTCCATTAGCAGTAGCAGCAACACTAGATCCTTCAGTTAAATAAATTTTATGTGCTTCATTACTTTGGAAGAATAAATCAAATGCAACGAAATCTCCTGAAACTCCATTTTTCTCAGTTGATTTTTCTGCAGTTAAAATATTATTACCTGTACCAGTATTAGTAACGATTGTTCCTTTATACATATTCATAAAACCTGTTGTACCATCAGTTTCACCAACAGTTGAAATTGGTGCCATTATACCATTTAATCCTGTTGTTGGTAATTGGTTAGTAACTCCAGCCCAACTAGCATTATGAATATCATCATTTGTAATTAATGATTTCCAGCTAGTAGCATCAGTTGAAATTTGTAAACCTGTACTTGTTGTAACATTAACATCAATGCTAGAAACAGTAACAGTTCTATTAGCAGTAAACCATGCATAAGTACTTGCAGTTAAAACAATACCAGTAAATAAAACCATGATAAATGCTATTAGTATTCGTCTTCTTTTGCGATTTTGTTTAGCTTCGCTTTTTTTCATTTACTTTCACTCCTTTATTTGTTTTATCAGTATGTTCTTCAGTGATATCCATATGCATTTTAATCTCTCCTCCAAGAAGTTCATTCTTGCAATCAGGATCATCACCTTCAATCCAAACAACAATAGTATATCGGTCTTTTGCATTTGGTTTAAAGTTTTTTCTTTGCTCTAAAACTGCAATAGATTTTGAAACAAATTTCTTAGTACCTTCCTCTGCATTACCATTTAGTTTACTTTTCTTGGCATAAACTACTTTTTTACCATTTCTAATAATCATAATTCTAATAGCCTCATCTACATTTTTTATAGAATCATCAACATTTATTTCATACCAATAATGAACATTTTCTTTTCCTGCATTTATAACATAAAAAGTATATGCTATATAGTTATCTCCATTATGAGCTCCTGTACCTTGTTTATCAATATCTTCAGGTAACCATTTAATAGATATATTATCCATATAATCTATTGTATCAGCAGCAAGTTCACGAGACTTACCAGACAACTCTCCATTCTCAGATAAATAGATATTCTTTCTATTAGACATGTTCTTATCAAGATTAACAGTAAATCTACCGCCTTGATAAACAATATATAAAAATAAATAAATTACTGAAATAAAAATTATTAATAGCAAAAAGATAATCCAAATTATTTTTTTTAATAACTTCTTTTTGTATACTGTCTCAGCCTTTACCTCAACACTTTTACTCATAATATTCACCACTTCTATATATTATTACACACGTACCAAGCAATTCCACCCTTCCTACTATGTCTATAATAAATTTAACATAATTAAACTTAATTATCAATAACAAAAATCGAAAAGTGTCAAATAATGAGCATTAAAAATCTAGCAATTTACCACTATATATAAGTGACAATCCATCCATACGTGTAAAGTCCATTGGCTTAATAATATCTGGTAAATCAAGTTCTAAATCTGTCTTATCAAGTACATATTTAACAAATTCAGCACAATAAAAACATTTTTTTCTCTTTATTCTCAAGTGTAAAGCAACTGCAAATAAACCTATTATATTAAATTTATACGTATTTTTTTCTATCTCAATTTTCTTAATATTTCTTAATATCTCATTATATACCCTATCATCTACTTCTATAGAATATATCTTTGCTTTAGTATTCTTAAATCTTTTAAATGTACCATATTTAGGTGATTCATGAACAAAGCCACCAATAAATGGATTATATGCATTAAGTCTTCCAAAACTATACATATAGTTTAAATTTTCATCAAGTGATATAGATACATGGGAAAATTCTTTTCTTGTATAAACATTTACTATTCTAGATAAAAATGTACCTGTATTTGTTAAGACTATATATACTTTTTTCATAATACTACGCTTACTCCTATCTTTATAAAGTATAAAATAAATTTAAGAAAAAAGAAAGTTTTAGAGAAATATTTTTATACAAAACAAAAGAAGAACTTTTCCAAGTTCTTCAAAATGTGTTATCAAACCATATATGTTTAAATTTAATAATGGTGCCGAAACCAGGACTTGAACCCGGAACCTACTGATTACAAGTCAGTTGCTCTACCAATTGAGCTATTTCGGCATCACAATAAGATTATATATGATAACAATTTAAATTGTCAATATATAAAATAAAAAATGGTGCTCCCATCCGGACTTGAACCGGAACTCTATTGCTAGAAGCAGATTTTGAGTCTGCCGCGTCTACCAATTCCGCCATGGGAGCATCAACAATTAGATTATATCATAATAATTAGAAACTTGTATATAATTATTTTTTAATTATTGAATTTTCTATTAAATTTCTATAGTCTTTTCTATATACTCTTTTAGGAATCAATTTAACTTTTAAAATAGCACTATCTCCATTTAATAAAACATCATAAACATATCCTAAACTTTCACTATTTATTAAAAACTCATTTTGAGAAACACTATAAGATAAATCATTATTTTTTAAATATACTCCTTCATTAAAGTCTCTTGGAACATCATATTCTATTAAAACATTTCTATATACTCCGTCTGGTATTTCTTTTTTAAAATATGATGTATCTCTTAAAAAAGAAGTCGATGTAAAACCATAATCAAATAAATATTTATTATTTAAACTAATTAGTTCACTTATACTTTCAATGCCATACTCTTTAAAAAATGATATTGGTACTCCCCTAAAAACTTTAAAATTATTAGAAGATAAATTCTTACTATTAAGTAATATTTCATTTAACTCTCTACCTATTTCTAAACATCTATTTTTAAATTTTTCATCACCATCATAAGAATAATCCCAACTACCATTAATAGCATTATTAACATATTGATAAATATATCCAGAGTAACTTCTAAAAATAGATATGTCATCTTCACTATAATCTTCATTAAAAAAATCAATAGCATCTACATTTTTATATTCTAAATACTCTCTAGCATCACTTACAATATATTCCTTTATATTATCAATTTCTTCATTATCTAAAAATCTAAATAAACTATCTACTTTTTTTGAATATCCCTTTTTCACTACTTTACACTTTCTCTTTCTGTATATTTTGAAGTATATAAATCAGAACTTTCATTTGTATCACTTTCATCCTCTTTAACACTTTCAAGGATTTTATCAATATCAGGTAAATCTTCTATACTAGCAAGTCCAAAGTAATCTAAAAATTCATGAGTCGTCTCATATAATATAGGTCTACCAGGAACATCACTTCTACCTGCTTCTTTAATAAAACCTTTCGCAACTAACTTTCTTATTATAGAAGTTGAACCTACTCCTCTTAATGTATCAACTTGAATTCTTGTAATTGGTTCATTATAAGCAATGATTGCTAATGTTTCTAAAGCTGCTTGTGATAAAAAATTTGTTTCAGGATTTTCAATTAACTTTTGATAATACTCCTTATGTTCAAATTTAGTAGTTATTTTAAATCTATTTCCTAAAAAATCTATTCTAAGTCCACGACTTTCATCTTCATAATCATGTTTTAATTCTCTTATTAAATTTTTTGCAGACTCTTCATCTATATTTAGTACATCTTCTATTTGTTCAATTGTAAGCCCATCTTCTCCAACTACAAATAAAAGTCCCTCTAAAACTGCCTTATTCACTATATCACCTCACATATAATATCATCAAAAGTATCTTTTTGAGTAATAGTAATTTCTTTTTCTTTAGCCATTTCAAGTACTGCTAAAAAAGTTGCAACAACATATTCTTTAGAAACAACTGGAAAAAGTTCAAAAAAAGAAACTCTTCTCTTAGTCCTTAATAAATTTTTTATATCATGTCTTCTAGATGAAACACTTATCTCATTTACTGTAACCTTAGTCTTTAAAGGCTTACTTTCTATCTTTCTTTGATAATACTTTTGAAATGCTGAAATTAAATCATCTAATGAAACATCCACTTTTATTTCTTGAGTCTCATCTATATAATTCTTTATATTTTCAGGAGATTTTGTGTAAATATCTCTTCTTAATTCTTCTTTTTCATGCAAAAGTTTAGTTATATCTTTATAAGCTTGATATTCTAATAATCTATTTACTAATTCTTCTCTAGGATCTAGTTCTTCATCTTCTTCATCTTCACTCTTACTATTAGGTAGAAGCATTCTAGATTTTATTTCTAATAATTCAGAAGCAAGTACTAAATATTCTGAAGAAATTTCTAAATTCATTTTTTCTTGTTCATTCAAAAAATCAAAATATTGTTTTGTAATAGAAACTATCTCAATATTCATTATATCCATCTTGCTTTCTTTAATAAGATGTAATAATAAATCAAGAGGTCCCTCAAAATCATTTATCTTAAATTCTACTTCCATAACATCACAACCTATGCACATTATACCATATAGAAGTAAAAATATGCTATAATGATGTAAATAAATATTTATGTTGACTCTCCCCTTAAGAGTAGTGTTACCATATAACCGAAAGGAGATTATTATGTATCAAATAGGAGAATTTTCATATCTTGTTGAAACAACAATTAAGACAATTAGATACTATGATAAAATTGGATTATTAAAACCAAAAAAAATAGATGAATTTACTAAATATAGATATTATGACGAATCTCAAATAGAAATAATAAAAAAAATAAAACAATATCAACAAGCAGGATTTTCTCTAGAAGAAATAAAAAAAATTCTAAAAGAAGAAAAAATAGATATAATATCTAATAAGATAAAAGAAATAGAAAATGAAAATTCTAATAAACTTAAGATACTTAATAAAATAAAGGTTAATATGAAAGAAAATGTTGAAGTTATAAATAACCCTTTGTTGCCTACTATAACAAAATATCATGTAATAAAAAATAGAAATGAAATAAATAAATTTAGATTTAAAGAATGTGAAGGATTCCAAGAAGTATTAATAAACTACGAAAAAGAATATAAAGAAGAAAATATAAAATGTGAAATTGGAATACTTTTATCAGATGAAATTTATAAAAATAAAAGTAAATTATTTGACTTAGAACATAACTTTGAAGAAAAAGCATACATAGAATATCACCCAGAATTATATATGCATATATCTACTTATGATATAAAGGAAGGATATAAAAAAATAATTAAGTTTGCTAATAAAAATAATTATCAAATAAGAGCGCCATTTATAGAAATAAAAAATAATGACTATTATGATATTTATATAGAAACTTATGATTTAACAAAAAGAGATAAAGTTTCTGAATTACATAATAAAAGTCTAGAAGAAAGATTAAAAAATAAAGAAATTATAAAACCTAATAGTGATTTTATTGGTAAATGGCAATTAATAGGAGAAATAACAGAACCAGATAGATATTTTAATCCTAAAGAAGAACACTATATGCCAAATATAAAATATAATTATATAGAAATATATGAAAATACAAAAACAAATTATGATGAATTAAGATGTATTGATAAATATTTAATTAATAAAAGTGGTGATAAAGTATTTTTATCATATTTAAATAAAACTAAATACAATGATATAATTACAATACTTATGAATACAGAAGAAAGTAATTCTAGACCATATGAATATTACTATAGAAAGGTAAAATAAAATGAAAAGATTTAATGAATTAGATGAAGGATTTATTTGCAAGCATTGTGGAAAAGAAGTATTACCTCTAGGTTACTCATCAAGAGATCATTGTCCATATTGTTTATACTCAATACACATAGATATTAATCCAGGAGATAGACAAAATACATGTCTTGGTATGTTAAAACCTATTGGAATAGAAAAATATAAAGATACTTATAAAATATTATATAAATGTGAAAAATGTAATAAAAACCATAAAAATATCATCGCTAAGGATGATGATATGAATGAAATAATAAATATTTCTAAAATAAATTAGTTCCCATATTTCTATGAGAACTTTTATTATCCAATTAACTTTGCGTGTACAACTCTTCTTCCTTTATTATCATCTGTACATGTAGACAAAGTAATAATCTTATCATTTTCATTTAACTCTTCAGAAAAGTTAAATTTACTCTTTTCCTTTAACATATTTAAAAAATCTAAATATTCATTTTTATTATCATAGTTAGTTTGTAAATATGAAGAATCAGGTTCACTATAATATACAGAAAATATTTTATAAGTGTATTTTCCATTTTTATTAGCAACTACTATATTATGATTAGATGTCTCAAACCACTTATCAGTAAACATATTTGAAACACTACCAAATGAAGTTTTATTTATTAAATTATGTCCATAAAATATCGTATTAGAATCACTTAAATCACTATTATTTCTATAATCCATAAAAGTCCAACCATTACTATCATATGATTTATTTATGTTATGATTTAAATAAAATTCGTTATCATCACTTTTAACTATAGGATAATTAATATTAGTACTATCAACGCTTATCCAAGAAACTATTTCTTTATTAACTTTATACAATTCAGAAAAATCAATACTATTTATATCTTTTTTTCCATATATTCTAAATAAATTAGTCTCTAATACATTCTTCTCATTAGAGTTTTCACTACTAGATTTATTATCTTTTTTTTCTTTCATAACACTATCATCACTAGAATCATTTAATTTTATCTTTACTGAGTTATTATTTGAACTATAAATATAAGTATACCCAAATACTCCAATTAAAAATACAAATATAACAATAAAACTTGCTGATGGGTCTCTTTGTAATCTCTTAAAAAATCGTTTTAAATTCATAAACATCTTTTCTATAAAAGAACAAAATGTATAAAAGTAATAGAAAAATCCTTTTGAAATAACTGAAAGTAAAAAGTAAAACCCTTTACTTGTAATATTACATATTTTTTTTAATATGTTTATCATAATATTTCATCATCTATTACTTTACTTTTTTTCGACTTTTTAATTTTATCCACTTTTTCTTTTTCAATATAATTAGCAGAAAATGGTATAGTAAATACTCTAGTTTCAGATAAATCTCCCTCATCTTCAATACTATTTAAAAGTTCTTTACCTATAGATGTATCACCATTTGTATCTATATTTGTAGATGTTGATGTAACACTAGAAATAGCACTTTGATTAGAAGCATTCTTTTCTATTTTATTTAATATTACTCCAGTTATAAATGAAAGAATAATTATTCCAATAAAAATATAATATATTGTATACATAAAATCACCATTTCCTTTATTCTATTTATATTATAAAACTATAAAATGTATATTTATAATAAAATATTCCTAAAAGTTGTAAATTTGACAAATAATAATTAATCTTTTGGTTTAAATATTAAAGTAAAAATAAAAGAAAATATAATTGCGGCAGTTATACCAGTAGCAGTTAAATCAAACATTCCCATAAATATTCCCATTATACCTACACTATTTGCTTTTGCAAGTGCACCATGAATTAATGAATGTCCAAAACTAGTAATTGGTAATAAAGCTCCACCTCCCACAACTTTTATAATATAATCATAAATACTAAAACAATCTAAAAATGCTCCAACTACTACTAAAATACTTGTTATATGTCCTACTGTTAACTTAGAGTTATCAAGAATTATTTGAGAAATTAAACATACAAAACCACAAAATAGAAATGAATTTATTAGTAACATCAAACCACCTCCAAACTAATCGCATGACATATAGAATTAATATTTTCTTTTTGATAAACAAGTATTGGAGAAAATAACGCTCCTGTTGCTAAAAATAAAACTCTTCTCAACTTTTTATTTTTCATCTGACTAAATATATAAGAAAATACAACTAAAGCACTGCATACTGGTCCACTTCCACCTGCATGAACATCTTTTTGTGTATTTATATCATAAAGCATTACTCCACAATCATTATAATTTTCTCCTAAACTTATTGAATAATGATTAAGCATATAATCTTTTACTATTTCTTTTCCATAAGCACCCAAATCCCCTGTAACAATCAAATCATAATAATCAGGACTTCTATTAGTATCTTTTAAATGTCTAAATAATGTATCTATTGCGGCAGGTGCCATAACTCTTCCCATATCATTTACATTATTTTGAGAAAAATCTATTATTTTACCAAGCGTTGCTGATTCTATTCTTACCATACTTTTTTTATTAGAAAGCAAACAGCTTGCTCCACCTGTTGCAGTAAAAGTAGAACTATTAGGTCTTGGTGCTCCATATTCAGTAGGGAATCTAAATTGCTTTTCACTACTTAAATTGTGACTAGATACAACACAACACGCATTTTTTATAAAACCACCTTCAATAAAGTTAGAAGCAATAATCATAGAAAGAACACTACTACTGCAAGCACCATACACTCCTATAAAACTACTACCATAACCATAAGTTCCATAAGTGGATGCAGTTATTTGATTTAATAAATCACCTCCAATTACTAAATCAATTTCATTCTTCGTCACATATGCTTTCTTAAGTAATAATTTCAAAGATTCTTTAACTAATTTTATTTCTGCTTTTTCAAATGATTTTTCTCCAAAATATAAATCATCATAACTCTTATCAAAATACTTTCTTAAAGGACATTTCTTCTCATATGGACCACATATAGTACTTGTCTCATTTAAATACACATTCTTATAAAATGTTGTTTTCATATAGTTCCTCCTAACAAATATCTAATCATTCCAAAAAGCCATGCAGAAACAACTCCATATAAAATAACAGAGCCTGCAAGTTTAAACATATTTGAACCAACTCCATATATTGGTCCCTCTCTTTTATAATCCAAAGTACTACTAGTCATAGAATGAGCAAATCCCGTAATCGGTATTAATAAACCACATCTACATATTGTTACTAATTTATCAAAAAATCCAAGAGCCGTACAAAGACTTCCTACAAAAATATATATTACTATCATAAAAGTAGATGCATCATTCCTAGATAAACTAAAATTTAAACATAATAGTTCAATTATTCCTTCGCCAATTAATCCAATAAATCCTCCAACTACAAATGCAACAATAGCATTCCATACTCTATTTTCCTTTGCTTTATGACAGTCAGCTATTAAGTCATATTTAACATTTTTCATATAATCACCATTAATAATTTATCCAAAATAAAAAAATACATACAAAAAACTTAGAACTACAAATTCAAACTATAAATTTGTTCTAAGTTTTTTTAATATTTTATTCTCATTTCTAGAAACTTGTACTTGGCTTATTCCTAATTTTTTAGACGTTTCTGTTTGAGTTAAATCTTCATAATATCTAGCTTTTATGAGTCTTTTCTCATTTTCTGATAATTTTTCTATTTCTTCACGTAAATCTAATTTTTCTGCATTTATATCATCAAAATATTTAAAATTATCAAATGAGGCATCAATTGATACTACTTCATCAGTTGAAATTAAAGCGTTTGTAATCATTTCTTCAGTTACATCTAAATAAAGTGATAATTCTAGTGTTGTAGGTTCTCTTCCAAGTTTTTGTGTCATGACATCAATCACTCTTAAGATTTTTTTCTTTATGTCTATTAAATCTTTACTTATCTTTAAACTACTACATTCTCTTATATACTTGTTAACCTCTCCTACTATATAGTAATATGCATATGTTGAAAACTTAACAGAAACACTGGGATCATAATGTTTATAAGCGTCAACCAATCCTAACATACCTGCTTGAAATAAATCATCATGATCAAATCTTTTAGGATATTTTGCAATTATACTATAAATAAGCCCTTCATAGTCTAAGACAGTATTCATTATCCTCCCTTCAAATAAAATATAAAACTACTTAATAATTAATTCAATATATTCGACAAAAGAAGAAATAAAAGAAAAAAAATAGAGTAAAATCTATTTTATTTTTTTTACTAATTTAAAATTGTCTTCTCCAAGTTCTTCTTCTGATAATTCAAGAAAGCTTGCATCTAACCCTACTCTTTCTGGACTTACTATCTCAAATAATTCTGGCATGATATTTTCGCCATTCATTGCCCTTCTTTTTAATTCATCTAATTCTTTATTTGATTTGTGATAATCTGTTCTAAGAATATCTATGTATTCATAAAATACATCTTGATGTGATAATACATTTTTCTTCACTTCGGCTATTTTTTCTAATTTTTTCTTATATTTTTTCTTTTGAAGTAAGTCAAATCCAACTCTTGGTGCACTTACTAGTAAAGTAACTGGAATAACTGCAGGAAACCATAGTGATAAATTAAAAGCTATTATTGCTGCCCTTCTTATATCTTTATTAGAGAAATCTATTAGTTCTTCAAATGCTTCTCTTGTTTCAGGCTCATATCTTTTTAGTTTATGTACATCATTTAGAAGATTGTCATACTCCTTTAATGCATTAACAAAAACTGTGTGCTTAATATTTTTTACTTCCTCAATCTTACTAATCATAAAGTCAATATAAGCTTTATTAAATTCTTCTAAAGAACTATAATGTTCTCTTTTTGGAACATTGAAAGATAAAATTGCATCTTTATAAAAAGATAATTCCATTGTGTTAAAAAATTTAACATCCTCAACACAATAATTACCATTTTCTATTTTAAATACGCTTCCCATAAGAATCCCCCTCTATTTTTCTTACATATTTATAATTATTAGTATTATCTTCTAAACTTACTTTTCCATCAACTGGTACAGAAAGATATAATAGTGTATCCATAACATTTTCTCCAGATATTGCTCTACATTTTAACCAATCTAAATAATTATTTAATTTCATATTATAATTTGTAATCCACTCCATTAACTGATTAAGATTGCTACATAATTTATTAGCATCAAATATTGATTTATCTGTTTCATGAATTTTTTTTAAAATATGCAAAATTGTAATTAAATCTAAAATAGCAACTCCTCCACCTACTGTTGCAGCAATAGGCATTACTTCATTAAACAATAAAGAAGTAACTAATGCAAAAGAACACATCATTTTAATATCTTTTACATCATCATTAATCATATCCTTATAAAATTTCTTATCTGTTTCTGCACTTCGTTTTGCATCATTTGCTTCTCTTAAAAGATTTTTATATAAATCTAGTAGTTCATTATAAACAACTTTACACGCATTTTGCATTTTTTGTATATGTATAACAGAAAATTTTCTTTCCGCATCTTTAAATTCTTCTTCATTATCATAAAGTTCTCTAACTGGACGATTTGATGTAATTTCATTTTTACATATTGTTAAAGTAGCCTCTGTCTCATCTTTTATTTTTTCTAAAAATTCATCTAGATTTATTCCTTCTATATTCTTTTTGTTATTCATAACTCCCCCTAAAAACTTCACATATCATACCATAAAAAAAAATAGAAGTAAATCTATTTTTTATCAGTAGAACCAAATCCACCAGTTCTATCTCCTGTTGCATTATCATTATCAACAACCAAATACTTTTGGAAAACTACTTGTCCTATTACATCACCTTTTTTAACTTCAATATCATGATCACTACAATTGAAATATGAAAAGTAAAAATGTCCATCATTATCTGGATTACCATAATAATCGCTATCAATTAATCCAACACTATTAGCCATTAAAAAGCCTTTTTTTGGTCCACTACTTCTATTAAGCAATAGATAGCACTCATCTTCTTGACAATATGCTTTTAACCCTGTTGGTATGAGAGTTGGCTTACATCCAGGAGTAAACATAGGAATTGTAATATCATCTGCTGCTTCTACATCATATCCTGCAGAATGAGCAGTTTTTCTTACAGGCAAATTTATACCTTTATCTTCATATCCTTTTACTACTTCAAAACCTCTTAATCTACTCATAACTTTTTAACATCTCCTTTACTATAATATAAAACTCTTTTATTTAAAAATTTAGCATACTCTATTTGATTCTTTGTAGAAGAACCAATATATTTATCTTTATCTATAACTAATACTAAATCACTTTGTCTAATCTTTTCTTTTTGTACATAGTCTAAAATAATTTTATTTTCTTCACCACATAAAGGATTTTCCCCTGTCTGATTATAAACTAAAGGAGATAATACAATATACCCCTTTATAGACAATGAAACTTCTAACTCTCTAAAAATCTCTTCAAATCTTGTACTTCCAATTAAACAAATATTTGTATGCATAACATCAATCACATCCTAATCACAAAATAAAGTAACCTTACCACTCTTCTTCGTTTTTTTAACATCGATTACTCTTTGATTAGATGATCCCTTCCACTGTAAAGTAGGGTTATGTAAACTATCATCATATTGGCCATCTACCAAAACATCTATATAATCAAATACTTCTTTATTTCTTTCCATAATATCATCATATAGAAAGCCACTCCAAACCCAAACTGTTTTTTTGGAGAATTTCTTTTTAAACGCTCTAGCAAGCTCTATTGTACCATCAATATTTTTAGGATGCATAGGCTCTCCACCTAAAATAGAAAGCCCTGCAACATAATCTTTTTCAGATAATTCTAATACTCTATTTATTGTTTCATCTGTAAACTCTTTTCCACCTTTAAAGTTCCATGTTTCTGCATTGAAACAATTTTTACAATGAAATTCACAACCTTGCATAAATATTGATACACGGACTCCCGGTCCATTAGAAATATCCATCTTTCTTATTTTATTATATCTCATGTCTATTCATCATCCTTATTATCAATGTGAACAACTCTCTCTTTTATTTCTTGAGTTCTTCCTTTATTCCAAAAGTTAGTTCCAATATAACCACAAGTTCTTCTAGCAACATTTAATGTATCATGATCTCTATTACCACATTCAGGACAATACCACTCTAAATCATCATCTAATAAAATTTCTCCATTGTATCCACATTTTTGACAATAATCACTTTTAGTATTTAATTCAGCATACATAATATTTTCATATATAAAATTAATTACTTCCATTACAACATCAATATTATTTTCAAGATTTGGAGTTTCAATATAACTAATTGCTCCACCTGGAGATAAACGTTGAAATTCAGATTCTAATTTTAACTTAGTAAAAGCATCGATTTCTTCAAATACTGGAACATGATAACTATTTGTAATATAGTCTCTATCAGTAATTCCTTTAATTTTACCAAATCTATCTCTTAAACATTTTGCAAATTTATATGTTGTTGACTCAATTGGAGTTCCATATAATGAGTAATCAATATCTTCTGCTTCTTTCCATTCGTTACATTTATCATTCATATGTTGCATTACTTCCAATGCGAATTCATGTCCTTTTCCATTATCAGTATGAGAATGTCCTGTCATATATTTAACGCATTCATAAAGACCTGCATATCCTAAAGAAATTGTCGAATATCCATGATGTAATAATTCATGAATTGATTCACCTTTTTCTAATCTAGCAAGTGCTCCATGTTGCCATAATATTGGAGCAACATCACTTGTAACTTTAGATAAACGTTTATGTCTAATTTGTAATGCTCTGTGACATAGTTCTAGTCTATCATCAAACACTTTCCAAAAAAGTTCCATATCTTTACCTGATGTTAATGCAACATCTGGTAAATTAATAGTAACTACTCCTTGATTAAATCTACCATAGTATTTTCCTTTATTTTCAACATAGTTTAATGCTTTTGAAATATTTCCAACATTAAACATTCTATCAGGTGTTAAGAATGAACGGCAACCCATACATGGGAAACATTCTCCATTACCAAGTGAATTGATTTTATTTTCTTTCATAACTTTTTCTGAAATATAATCTGGAACCATTCTCTTAGCAGTACATCTTGCAGCAAGCTCAGTTAAATAATAATACTTTCCTTTAGGGTTAATATTTTCTTCTTCAAGAACATAAAGTAATTTAGGAAATGCTGGAGTTATATAAACCCCTTTTTCATTCTTCATACCTTCCATTCTTTGTTTTAAAACTTCTTCTATAATCATAGCAAGTTCATCTTTATATTCTTCAGTTTCACCTAAATACATACATACACTTAAGAATGGTGCTTGACCATTTGTAGTAGTCATTGAATTAATTTGATATTGGAATGTTTGAACACCATCAGTTATTTCCTTTTTCAAATCTTCAGTAGCAAATTTTTCAACTTGTGCTTTTGTTAATTTACGGTTCTTGTATTTTTTTAAATAAAATTCTTTAGAACTTCTAACAAATGGAGCTAAATGTGTAAGAGTGATTGTACATCCACCATATTGTGAAGAACTAACTGCAGTAATTAATTGAGTTGCTATTGTCATAGCAGTTAAAAATCTATGAGGTTTCTCAATCATTACTCCATTAATATTTGTACCATTTTGTAACATATCATCAAGGTTTATTAAATCACAATTATGTAATGCATTTTGTGCAAAATAATCTGCATCATGAAAGTGAATTATCCCTTGATCATGAGCAGTTACTATATCCTCAGGTAATAAAAATCTTCTTGTAATATCTGTACTAGTAATTCCTGCTAAATAATCTCTTTGAGTAGTAACAACCTTAGCATTTTTATTAGAATTTTCTGTATTCCAATATTCACTTTCTCCATCAATTAATTCTTTAATAGACTTATCAGTAGTATTACTTCTTCTAACTAATTCTCTAGTATATCTATAAGTAATATATTCCTTAGCAAGTTCATACTTACCAAGAGTCATTAATCTCTTTTCAATTACATCTTGAATATCTTCAACAAGCATTCTTTTCTTATGAAGTCCTTCAATATATTTAATAATATTCCTTATTTGAATATCACTAACTCTGTCTTCTTCACTAACTTCCAAATTAGCCTTACTAACAGCTTCTTCTATCTTATCTGGACTATAATCTACTATATGTCCATCTCTTTTTATTACCTTCATAGTAAATACCTCACTTCTTCTTTTCTTTTTAAACCACAAACCAATTATAACGCAAACATCAAAAATACTTTGTTGCATTTGCAACATTTTACGTTTTTTGTTAAAATTCTTTTAAGAGGTGATTTTATGACAAAACTTTTTGAAAATATCAGTGAGAAAAATATATTGAAATTAAAGAGAATTTTAAAGTCATCAACTGCAATCTATAGAAAAAATGTCAATGTGTTGTCAAATGTAAACATGAACGATTTTATTGCTTTAATTGACACTGGAAGTGTCCAATTAATATATAATGACTACGATGGAAATAATACTGTACTAGAAGAATTACAAGAAGGTGAATTCTTTGGTAGTATTACATATAATGTTAATTCTGATGAAATTACATGTATTACAAAAGAAGAAACTCAAATAACTTTTATTGAATATAATGAAATAACAAATAATGAAATAATAAAGACTGATTTTTATATTATATTTATAAAAAATTTAATAAAAATATTAAATGAACAATTACATAATAAAAATACAAGAATTGAACTTTTAACAAAACATACAACTCGTGATAAACTATTAGAGTATTTTAAACAATGTTCTAAAAAAAGAGGTTCTAATAGATTTAGATTACCAATGACCTACACAGATCTTGCAAACTACTTATCAGTAGATAGAAGTGCCATGACAAGAGAAATAAAATATTTAAAAACTGAAGGTTTCATTGAAACTGATAATAAAATCATTACACTGAAATTCTAAAAAAATGGATGCATAAATCCATTTTTTACTTATACTTTTAATCTTTGATTTTAACCAAACTCATATATTCACCAGTCTGAATATTTATAACACGTACCTCTATTTCCTAATCATCATGATTTATTAAACTCACATAATTTTTATTTCATCATTAATAGGAGTTTTCTCTTTTAATTTTCCTTTTCATTTATTCATCTTAACTGTAGTTACATATATATTTTCACAAGATACAGAAAAAGATTCTATCATTAAATTATCACTCATTGTTGAAATATCATAACCTGCTTGTTTTAAAGCAACTTCATCATTTTCCACACCACATTTTTCTTCATAATAATCAGTAGATAAATCTTGATAATTCTTATACCAATAACATTTATTATTTGTAATTTTCCAAGCATCTTCTGATTCATTTAATACTCTCCATATTCCAGAAAGTTCCATTTTCTTTCCTAACTAGTCCTTTCTTAAATCTTTATAAATATACCAAGGTGTACTCTTAGAATCCTCATCATATGAAATATCAGTAAATTCTATTGATTCAATTAACATTAAAACATCATTTAAAATACTTTCAATGCCGTTTTTACTAACAAGTTTAAAAGAAAATTAAATATAAAGAAAAAATTGCAAAAAATTCTTTGCAATTATGTTAATCAATAAAATGTATTTTTTCTTCTTTATATCTGTTTTGTTGACGATGTTTTTTTGAAGGATACCCTATTGGAAATAGACAAAATGGTTCTAAGTTCTCTTCAATTTTTAAAAGTTCTTTTACACTATTCATTTGCTTTTCTATTGGAGCGATACCAATCATACAACCACCTAAACCTAATGCCTCTGTTTCTAACCACATATTTTCCATACAAATAGATAAATCTATTACTGAATAATCCGGCTCAATACAATTTTTTTTATAACAAGGAACAATAATTACAGAAGCATTCTTTGAAAATGCTGAATATGGTGTTGTTGATGACAATTTTTCTATTAATTCTTTATTTTTTACAATGTAAAATTCCCATGGTTGTTGATTCTTAGCAGATGGCGATTGCATACCAGCTTTTATTATTTTTAATATTAATTCATTAGAAACATCTTTTTCTAAAAAATCTCTAACACTCGTTCTTGTATATACTTCTTCTACCATTTTAAAACCTCACTATATATCACTGTATATAAGAATTAACCCTATTCATATCTGTTACAAAATCAGGATTATTTTTCTTTATTAAATTTATCAATTCTCCTACTCTTTCAGGATTATTTTGTAATGCAATTAACTCAGTTTCTGTTATACCATAAAATTGCAAAAAATCTGTTCTTCCATATATAGTTTCTTTTTGACTACAAGCTTCTGTATCATTAATAACAAGTAACGCTGTAATATAAGAGTTAATATTAGGATTAAGAGATTTTCCACTAAGAGCAATATATTCTCCTGCTTTAAAATATTTACCTGTTGTATTAGTGTATCTTGCAAGAGATGCTAATAAATCTATCACCCATAAACAATTATTTAAATCAGGTTCATTAACTTTAAAAGTCATTTCATATCCCCATTTATTATATTCTCCTCCAAGTTCATCAACATTAGCATACAACTCAGTCATACCATATGTAACAATATGCTTATAGCCTTTAGGTGAAGTATAAATAGAATAACCATCTAAATAATTATTTCCACCAAACATCGCTCTACTAGACATATTAGTACCATAATGAATTGGTACCTGATTAGGATAAAGTCTTTCAAACTCATTATCAATAATATCCCAACCAGGAGCCCAATCTTCATCTTCTTCCATTAACTTAAGAAACTCTTTCTTTCTCATATTTCAATCATCACCACCTATTATAGTTAATTATAACATAATAAATTAATAAATTGAAAATTCAACATAAAAACAAATTAATTTTTTTATAAGCATATATATATAGTATTAAAAATCCAGTAATAACTCTTATAAAAATATCATCTATATCAAATATAGTTAGAAAGAAAAACCACTTTATTAATTCAAATAGAAAATTAGAAACAATTAAATAATAGTTCTTATTAAAGCCAAGCATAATAAGAATTGCCGAAATAAAAGTACCTATTACACAATTAATAAAAATATTTTTAATAAATATTATTAAAAAAAAAATCTACGAATCATAGAATCTAACATTTTGTATAAGAAATAGATTAAGTTTTATTTGCTATTCCAACAAAATATAAGTATAATATGTAATAAATCAAAGGGGGACATTTATGAGTATAATAACAGAAAACGGAATTGATACATTAAACTACGTTACAAAGGATTTAGACAATTTAGATGATTTAGGAATTTATCTTGCTAAAGAAACAGATATAAATGCATTAAAAATATTAAAATTTATAATATTAGTTGGAAGATGCAATTATCTAAAAAAAGATTTTAATATTAATAAAGAGAGTACAATAACAGATGAATATGGTAAGGAAAGAAAAGAAAATATTATTACAAACTTATCCACAAATCCACAATATTTTGCTTTAGAATTAATTGAAAATATCATTCACAATGAAAAAGTAGATTTTTCACTAGAACCACTTTGTAACGGAATGACTTCATTTGACTTTTGGGTACGTTCTTTAAATAGAATTGAATATGACCAAGATAAATTTTATAAAAGATATGACATGATTAATAAAAAATTAGATATTATCTCTTATATGATAGATTTAGAATTGTTAAGTAATGAAGATATAAAGTCCTTAATAGACGCTTTAGAAATATGTGTAGAAAATAAATTTTCATATACAAATGAACAACTATTTATAATGAAAGAAATAATAAATACATTAAAACAAAAAGAAGAAATAAGAAGAAATGCTGTTAATTTACTAATAAAAAACAAAATTAGTCTAAATTGTTCAAAAGAAAACTTTTTAAGAGAGTTATTTCTAACAAGTAGTAAAAAAGAAAACAGTAATCAAATCAGTAAAATGGATGAATTACTTGAATATCAATTATTAAATGATCAATTTACATATATGACTGATAAAATGCCTAAAGTTATTGAAAAGATAAAATCAAGTAATAAATAATAAAAAAAAAGAAGATTATATTTTACATATCAATAATATAGTAATCTTCTTTTTTTATAGTTTGTATTTATATAAATAATATTCAATATTAGTATTATAATACAAACTTTTATTCATAACCTAAATAAATATTTAAATTTTCATAATCTCTTCATTTGAATTTCAATCTATAAAGAACATAATAATGAGGTTTTTTCTTCACATTGACACCTCTTACATATTCCATCAATAACAAGTGAATGGCTTATTATCTTATAGCCATCAATATAGTCATCTAACTCTATTGGACAAATATCAATTTCTTTTATAGAATTACATTTTATACACTTAATATAATGTTTGTTAGAATCAGATATTACATATATAACATCATCATTTATACCACTAATATCTTCGATAATATTCCTATCTTCTAACGTCTTTATTGTTCTATAAATTGTTGATGTATCTACATCATTTAAATTATTTATTATATTTTTTAGAGTACTATTACATCCTAATTCATTTATAATATTTAATATTTTAATTCTTTGATTTGTTACTTTTAAATTATTATTTTTTAAAATATTCTCTATCATAAAACAATACCCAAAATATTAATAATACTACCAACAATAACACCAATAAAATAGATTAATAAAAGTATCTTTATATTTTCACCTATATTTTTATTAGTTTTAAAAAGTACTAAAATTCCTATCCCACTGCCTGTAAGTAATCCGCCTATACAAGTACCTAAAGTAATGACATTATTAAGATATAACTCAGTTATTATTATAGAAGAAGCACAATTTGGTATTAGTCCGATTAAACTTGAAATAATTGGAGCCAATACATTTCCCTTTAAAAATATACTTCCTATAAATTCTTCATTTACAAAACTAAATAATGTATTTAAAATTAAAGTTACTAAAAATATAAATATTAAAGTTTTACTTGTATGAATAATACTAGATTTTATAATTGACTCTTCACATTCACACTTTTCATCTTCACATATATGATAATCTTCATGCTCATTTTTTCTTATAAACAAATCTATTAAGAAACCACAAATAATACCAATAATAACCTTTATCAGTAATATTATTATTACTTTGGAAATAGCTGTTCCGTTAGATAATAGTATTGGTAGCATCTCATCACTTGTAGATAAATAAATAGAAATTAATGTACCTAGAGAAATAATTCTAGTTACATATAAATTGGATGCTAAAACTGAGAAGCCACATTGTGGTATAGCACCAAGAACGCCTCCAAGTACTGGTCCAAATCTTCCTGCCTTTTTTAAAATTTTTTCATTTTTGTCAGACATTTTATGTTCAATTAATTCAATAATTAAAAACGCTACAAACAAAAATGGTATAAGTTTTATTGTATCTAATAGTGTATCTTTTAAAATATCAAGTATCATTTAATCAACTCCTAAATGCAAATTAATTGCATTTAAAATATTATCATAATCTATCATTATATTCAATATCTAAATAATAAAAATTATATATAGAAATTAATAAAAATAAAAAAGAAGAGTTTTTTATTCTTCCTCTAATGCAGTTATTTCTGGTTTCTTTTAGATATTCCTTCATAACTTTTACATTACCAAAACTTTTTAGTTTATCTAAGTCCATATCTACTAGCGCTAGAATATATTTGCATGAAAAATAATTCATCACTTAAAAATTTCACTTCACTCTAATTATAAGTCAAATTTTTCTTATTAAAGCTCACTTAAAAGAAACTATTTTTTTAAGTAATATAAATATTAACAAACAATTTTACTTTAGAAAACGTACTTTTTAAAGATACATCATATATATTTTTTTATTTTACTAATATACTATATTTATTAATTTGCTAGTTTGTATTCCTTAGAATCTTTTTTATAAACATATTTTTTTAACGTAGCATTGTCTAATA
>OLHE01000356.1_pt1 | contig 39983 bp, 27 predicted proteins | sample 1605821 | NCBI WGS metagenome assembly OLHE01 (sample SAMN03283250) | human gut metagenome | biome: human-associated habitat; material: feces | host: Homo sapiens | place: USA | collected 2013
GACGCGGGCCTTGCTGCCTGCATTAAAGCCCTGTCTGTCAGTTTCCTTGAGGTAAATCTTCATTACGATACAACAATGCGCATAGTCTCTAAAACTAATAACGCAAAAAACCGCCCGAAATTGCCGTAGGCCCACGACGGCGGCAAATATCCCGCCATCCTTCCAGTCCGGAAATCTGCGGAACTGGAGATAAACAGTACTGTACTTGCGGACGCGATGAATCGCTAACCTTTGGCATTTTTATCCAATCAATTGATTCCCAGGTTTGACATCGCAAAGCGATGTCCCTACATCATTAAAATTCCATATTTTGACACACCTCCTTGGTTAGCGGGCTATGTAGAATTTCTCAGAGGAGGTCGGAGTTTTCCATATGTACATGCCGGGAGCGAGGTCGGTCCATTCACCGTAGTTGATGTCGGACTTGACGCGTCGTCCCTGCAGGTCGAATACTATTCCGAGGGTTTCGGGTGCGTCCGCCGCGATATTCTCGATGCCTGAGTTTTCCGGCGCCTGCGGGAAGACAGGCAGCGAGGGAAACCAGTAGTTCGAAATCATCGGATACTCGCGTATCAGCTCGCCGGAGGCCGTGTAGCGGCGGGTCACGTAGGTCGGGTCGACGAATTTATGGAACACCGATGCATAGAGCTCGTCGGTAACGGGATGGATGCCGAGCGAGCAGCCGTAGATGTGCCAGTCGCCCGGCTCCTGCGAGTAATCGAGGATTTTCTCCAGACGGCGCTTGTCGATATCATAGCGGTAGACCCTGTAGTTGGTGAACCAGCTGTTCGGGCCGCCGCACCAGTACAGGCTGTTGGTCACCGACGACGCGCAGAAGGGGTCGGGCGTCCAGGCGTACCACGAGTTAGCCGGTGGATACATGTCCTCGCCTTCGATACGGATTACCTCGCGCTCGAGGGTTCTGGGGTCGAGGCGAATGATATAGGGTACTGCGGCGCCGGTGCCCTGCACGTTCTTCGAGGCCGAGTACCAGAGATTGCCGTCCCTGGAGCGTACGATTGTGGAGCCGATGCCGGAAGTGCGGCGGGGCCGCGTGCCGGTATCGCGCTCGATGGCGTCGTCGACGATGTCCATGGTGAGTACTTCGACAACCTTGTCCTGCTCGGGGTCGACCACGAGCATGCCGTACTGCTGATGTACGGCGAACACCTTGCCCTCGGCAAGCACCATCGTGCCGGTCTGGCCGAAGTAGAGGGAGCTGGTCGGGTCGGAGTTGGGCTTGTCGTTGTCGCCGCCGGCGTTGGGGTTGGCGGAGCCTTCCACCTGGCCCTCGATTTCAAGGGTAGCGAGGTTGAGAATCCACATGCCGTTGCTGGACGATACGTAGCCCTTGGTGTCCGAGACGCCGACGAATGCTCGGCCGTCGCACTGGGCTCCGGAGGGGTCGATAATCTGAAGCTGCTTGATGAGCTTCATGGTCTTTGCGTCGGCAACGGAGATGCGGCCTCCGACGATTGTTGCGCCGGGGTCTTTCTCCTGCTTGGCAATCATGTAGAGCCGGCCTTTCCATATGGCGCCGTACTGGTTGGTGCATCCGAGTTCCATGCCGGGATTCTCGGCCTGGATAACGCGGTAGTGCCAGTAGTCGCCGTCGGGATCGTCGGGCAGAAGATAGTTGACGGTCGAGTTCTGGTGGCCGTACCAGTCCTCATTGATGAAGATTACGCCCTCGGAGTAATCGATATCCTCCGCAGCGCCCGCGAGCGCTGCGAAAGATATCGTAAGGGCAGTCAGAAGACGGCGTATCATCGGATAATGATTTTCTTGGTGAGACCGTTGTCGGCCACGACGATGTAGACGCCGGCGGCAAGGGATTCGGTATAGATTTCCGTGCCTTCGGCAACCTTCGCGCCGAGGGCGTTGAAGATCTCGGCACCGGCGGGAGCGCTTACTACGCCTCCTGCATAACGGATCTTACCCTCGACAGCCGTCTCGAAGATACCAGTCTGGTTTGTAAGAGTTACAAAACTGGGAGCCGGAGTGTCGAATTTATTCTCTGTCTTAGGAAGAGAATACTGGCAAATACCTCCATTATTGTCATTGTAAGCGACATAGAGATTGCCGGCAGCATCGAAATCACAATGGGACGGACGGACGGATTTGGGTGAATCGAGTGTGTACTTAGCCGTAATTGCAGGAGTACCGTCGGTAAATTCCACGTCATACACGTATGTATAACCTTCGCAAGCTACCGCAAGGGACTTTCCGTCGGGACTTACACAGAGCGCCGCAAAAGGCGTACTTCCGAGAAGAATATTCTGATCAGCAACTATATAATCCCATTCGCCGCTTGTATTAAGATGGAAAAGAGACGGATTAGCGGTACTGTTGCGCCAACGGTTCTGTACCAACCAGATACCCCCGTTTCGATCAGACTCGATGCAATCCGTTCTATTGGCGAATCCGGCAGGATTTGACCAAGTTGCGGAAGGAGCCGTTACCCACAGATCTGTGCTTTCGCCCAGGTCGTAACGATTTACGACATTTGGCATATCCTCATCAGCGGTATAGAGTTTAAGATCTGCGCCTTTGCCAACCAGGCACAGGTCGACGACAGAACCATGGACATTTACTCCGTCGACTGATGCAAGGCCGTCGCTATCGCGGGTTCCGCCAAAGACCTCAGTCATTACAGACGGGTCTTCGGGATTCATCTTCCACACGCCACTATGGCCATCAGACCAGTCGCTGATGAACACATTTCCATCCTCTGCCACAGCAACACGCATAGGGCTTGATTTGCCGGACCAGCTGACACCCCCTGCATAGGGAGTATCACCCTGATTGGCGAAATCTTCCAGTGCGGCATTAAGGACATAGATACCAGTACCCAGACGCGCTCCGCTCATTCCATTGGCCGCAATCGAGGTGACGTAGATATGTCCGAAGAACTTGCTTTCAGGGTTGTTGTCGATAGCGACACTACGCGTATTGGCAATCTGAAGTGTTGTATTGGTAAGACAGCTTTGGACAAGGGTCGCTTCGGTTACGGGTTCGGCGGAAGCCGTCAGGGACCACTGAAATTCCCCGTTTTCGTATACATCGGGGATTTCGAATTCATTGGCACCCTTCTGGCAGGGACCAATTTCTATGTTTTTTACAACAGTGCCGTCTTTGATTAGATTGAGAACGACATTTGCATCATCGTTGAGCACAAAGGCGACTTTGTTGGCTGTCGGTGATGTCAGTTCGGAAGCGAACACATTCAGTCCGGAGGCCGAAGCCGTGAAAGCTCCGGCAGCGAGGGCCAGAAATAGAAGTAATTTTTTCATAGTATTATGAAATAGTTGTTTTGATATGGGGTGCGCGGAGGCGGGAAGGTCTCCGCGCACCCTGATTGGATTTTAGCGGATAATCTTGAGGGTCTGCTTGCCGGAGCGGACGATGTAGACGCCGTTGGCGAACTGGCCCATGTCGATGGTGTAGTCCTCGGCGAGTTTCACGCCTGCGATGTTGTAGAGCTCTACGAGTTCGCCGCCTGCGGAAACGGTGTTGCCGCTGTAGGTGATGCTGGTGGCGGCGAGTTTGGTCTCGTCGACGCCGGAGTTCATCTTAAGGGTCTCGTTGGCCGGAGTGGTGAAACTGTTGCTGTCCTTGGGGAGAGCCCAGCCGCCGATACCGCCGGCATTGTCGTTGAAGGCAACGTAGACGTTGTCGGCTACGTCGAAGGCTACGTCGAAGGGACGGGCGCCGTAGGTAGAGCCGATGGAATACTTGAGGCTCATGCTGGGAGTGCCGTTGGCATCGTAGGAGATGGAGAGCACGCGGATGTCCGTCAGACCGGCCACGGCCATAAGGTCGCCGGTAGCGTTGACGGCCATAGCGCCGACGGGTCCGGACGACTTGATCATGTCCGGGTCGCCGTTGAAGTAGTCGTACTGACCGGTGGTGGCGTTGATATGCATCACGCTGGGGTACTGGGCGCCGTTGGTGTAGCGGTACTGCCCTACCCAGAGGCCGCCGCGGCGGTCGGAGCATACGGTCTGGTTGGCGTTGACCAGACGGCCGTCGTAGTTGCCGTACTTCTGGTCGGGAGCCTTGGTCCACGGACCTCTGGAGGTGCCGATATCGTAGCGGTTGATGAAGCTTTCGGGCATATCCTCGTCGGAAACATATACCTTGGTGTCGGCGCCGGAACCTACTACGCATACGTCGGCGAGGGAACCGTGGATCTTGGCGTCGCCTTCGCTGGCGAGGCCGTCGGCATTGCGCGTGCCGCCGAAGAATTCGGTGAATGCGGCAGTGGGATTGGCGGGATCCATGATCCAGAGTCCGGAGTGGCTGTCGGACCAGTCGCAGATATATACGGTGCCGTCCTCAGCCACGTCGACGCGCATGGGGCTGGAGTTGCCGCTCCATGCCACGCCGCCGGCATAGGGATTTCCGCCCTGTTCGGTTACGTCGGCAAGAGCTGCGTCCCAGATGTAGATGCCTGTTCCGAGACGTGCGCCGGTTTTGCCGTTGGAAGCGATGGAAGTAGCGTACATGCGTCCGAAGAAGGGACTGGCGGGGTTATTGTCGATGCTCACGCTGCGGGTGTTGGCAACCTCGAGCATTGCGTCGCCGTTGGTGGTGAACTGCTTGGGTTCGGTCAGGCCGCCTTCGGCGCTGGCGGTTACGCTCCACTGGTAGTCGCCGTCGGCAATCTGGTCGGCGGGCAGGGTGATAGTGGAGGTGCCCATGGGCTGAGGACCGAGGTCGATGGTCTTGATGGTCTGGCCGTTGCGGAGCAGATTGACGGTAACGTCGGTAGCCTGGGCGTTGAGGGTGAAGCGGATGGTGTTGGGGCTGACTACGGTAAGGGCCGAGGCGTAGATATTGGCTGCGCCGGCATCGTTGGCGGGGTCGTAGCTGGGATCGTCCATCATGGCGATGGGACCGCGTACCTTGGCAGCTTCGCAGACGGCGTCGCCCTCCCAGGTGGTATATCCTTCGGCCTCGATCTTGATGTGATAGGTGCCGGGCACCAGGTCGGGGAAGTAGAACAGACCGTTGAAGTAGTTGTCGGTGGTGTAGGTCTTGTTGACGCCGTTGCCGGTCAGGGTAACGACGGCGCCGTTGATGGGCTTGTACTGGTCGTGGTCGCCGACGGTGGCGCCGAGGAAGAGCGGGTCGCGGAAGATGCGCTTTGCGTCCTTGGCCTCACCGGCGATGATGCCCGTTGCGGGCATGCCGGCGTTGAAGTGGTCGCATATGCCGGTGAAGAGCATGTAGGCGATGCACTTGCTGTAGTCCTCGGAGAGCATGCGGTGTGTTTCGGGCTTGTAGTCGTGGAAGGCGATTTCGGCCAGGTAGCCGGGAACCCAGAGCTTGCGGAGCACGCCCAGGTGATAGCCTTCGGTCCAGGAACTGTAGAACGCCGAGTCGGAGACGGCATAGGGGCTGTTGGGGTTCTTCTGGCCCTGCCAGCAGGTCAGGGGATTGTCGTGGAGATGCTTCCAGCCGGTGATTGCCATCTGCTTGGACTCGGGCAGGTCCGGGTCGTTGATGTTGAAGGGCTGTCCGGGACGCGGGTCGGCGCCGCGGAAGATGGTCAGCAGGTAGTTGGCGCCGTTGCCGTTGGAGTGGATGCTCAGGAACATGTCGGCACCCCAGGAAGTAGCCTCCTGGCCGATTTCGACAAGGATGCGGTCGTCCTCGGGACGGTTCTGCTCGCGCGACATCTTTACTGTAGCGCCGGCGTTCTCGAGGAGGCGGCGCAGCTCTATCGCGCGCCAGAGGTTGTGCTTGCTCTCCCAGCAGCCGCCTTCGTCGACGGTCGGGAATGGAATCGAGGGATTCCAGCGGTCAGTGGCCACGGAGCCGTCCGGACGGTAGCCGTTGCCGAACTGTCCGGGAATAGGCGTCGTTGCGGAAGCTTCGAAACCGCCGTGGCCCGGATTGAGGTATATCTTCTTGCCTGCCAGGTTCTGGGCCGACGCGGAGCCGGCCAGAACGAGGGCTGCAAGTACAGAAAGCAGTACTTTTTTCATGGGTTATTGATTATTACAGTTTTTTGGGTACTTCCACGAAGATGAAGCCGGCCGTGGGCGAGCATGCCATCAGGCGCAGTTCGCCGTCGGGACCGATGGCGGCGCCGGTGTTGGAGGAGTAGACGTTGCCGCGGCGACCGCCGAGACTGTACTCGTAGAGGAGTTCGCGCGGGCCCTCGTTGAAGCTCGAGAAAGCCATCACGGCGTCCTTGCCGTCCGAGATGTTGTAGACGTGCAGGGTCTCGGGCTTTTCGTTGCCCCAGCCGTTGTAGTTGCAGCACAGGAGGTAGCGCTCGCCGTTATAATTGATGATGCGTGCGTCCTGGTCGCCCTTATAGGGATAGTCGTAGCCTTCGAGCGGGTCGATGTGGTTGAGCAGGTTGAGGTTGACGTCCGTAAGGAGCACCGATGCCTGGTAGCCGGAAGTCATCGAGTAATAGCCGGGTTCGCCGATAACCTCGTTGATGGAGGCGTAGTAGGCCAGGCTGTAGGGGCAGGTTATCACTTCGGGAGTGTCGGAAACCTGATTGAAGCCCGTAACGGCGAAGCGCACGGCGATTGAACCGTCGGCGTGGGCGAAGAACCAGAGCCAGCCGTTGCCGTCGGCGTCGAGGGTCACGGACATGTTGTCGCCCCAGCGGCCCTTGACATCGTCGTTGCCGGCGAAAGTGAGGACAGTCTCGCAGGTGGCGTCGACGCCTGCCCAGTGGTAAACCTGCAGGGGCTGGTCGGCGGCCAGGCCGGTACTGAGGTTACAGCCGTAGAAGTGACCGCCGGCGATGCCGCAGGCGCTGACGGGATGCGTGCCGACGCCGATACCGGTAACATCGAGCACGTGGGCCACGGGAGATCCCGCAACGACCTCGTCCCATTTGATTACGGTCGGGAGGATGCCGCCCTGACGGCTCATGAACAGGAAGTTCTCGCCGTCGAACTGACCCCAGCGGGTATTCTCGCCGGAGAAGTCGGGCCATATGGTGCCGGTTGCGGAATAGTCGTAGACAACGGCCTTGGAGAAGTCGGCGCCGAAAGTCGGGGTGCCGAGGAAGGAGAGGTCGTACTCGGTGGTGAAGCCTTCGAACTCGAGGATGAGCTTGCCGGCGTCCTCGGCCTTGACTACGTTGTCGGTGGCGTTGGTGAGGCTCCAGGTGGCGCGGCGCGGCAGGGTGCTTACGCTTACGATTTCGGCCTGTCCGGAACCCTCGCAGTTGAGATATACGGTACCGGTCACGTCGCTGACAAAGCCGGTGCGGGCGTTGCCCTCGGCATCGCGGCACTCGATGGAACGCACGATGGGCTTCTGGGTAGCGGGCAGGATATGGAAGGTGGCGTTATATACGGAGCTGTTCTCGTTGTTGACAACGGTGATTGCGGCGCTGCCGGAAGTGACGTCGTAGCTGGGCTTGTCCAGCGAAGCGCCCAGGGAGAGCTTCGTGGTGAAAGTCACGGCCTCGATATCGGTCTCCGCCGGGATGGTGAACTCGATGGTGCGGGCTTCCTGATTGAGCTCGCCGGTGATTTTCTCCGCACCGGTGAAGCCGCCGTTGCTTACGGCAATCTCGTAGATGTATGTTTCGCCCGAGGGGTTATCGTAGTCCGTATCGTCGTCGTTGCAGGACGAAGCGACACCGGCCGCGAACATGGCCGCACACAGCGGCAGGGCTATCTTATATAAGTTCATGGTAATTGGGCTCTAAATTATTTCCATTCGGGATTCTGCTCCAGAACGTAGCCGTTCTGCTGGAAAAGTTGGATCTGGTCCGTGGGAATCGGACGGATGTAGTCGTGGGCCTGGGGCGCCGGACGACGGTTGGCAACGGGGGTTACAACCAGGTAGCCTTCCTCGTCGCCGTCAGGCAGGACGGCCTTGGTCTTGTCGGCCTTGGGGAAGTCGGCGTACGATATCCAGGCGCCGGTATCGATGTTGGGATTATACTCGCTCCAGAGATAGATGAGCTTCTTCCAGCGCTTGAGGTCGTCGAGGCGCGAGCCTTCGAAGGCCATCTCGACGCGGCGCTCGCGACGGATTTCCCAGAGCATCGCGGGCACGTCCTGGTCGCGCATGGGGTCGTCGTAGACCTCGCCGCCGACTGCGGGCTGGCCGCCGATAATCTGAAGGGCCGGCATGCCGACGCCGTTGCGGGCGCGCAGGCGGTTGATGGAGATGTCCAGGTCGTTCTGGCTCAGGCTGCCGAGTTCATAGCAGATTTCGGCGTAGTCAACCAGAATGCCGCCGAGGCGGAACTGCGGGCAGTCCGTAACGTTCTTGTTGTCCGCGGTATAGATGCCCTCTGTGCTCTGCTCCTTGGTCGGATCCATGTACTTGCACATGCTGAAACCGCTGCGGGAATAGGTCGCTCCGGCAACGTCCTCGCCGGCGATGTAGTACTTGTCCGGACGGATAATCATGCTCAGACGCGGGTCGCGGTTGGCGAAGTAGTCGGCGGCTGTCCTGGGGCAGAAGTTGATGTCCTTCTCGTAGACGGGGTGACCGTCGGCGTCCAGGAAGCTGTCGGCGAAGTCGCGGTTCGGGCCGGCCTGCGGCTGGAGGTAGTTGTAGTTAAGCACATTGTGGCCGGTCTTGGTGTCGATGTAGCGCTTGTAGAGGATAACCTCGGGATTGCCGGCCAGGTCGTCGCTGGAGAAGAGGCTGCGGTAGTCGGGAGCCAGGTCGTACTTGCCCGAGTTCATTACCGTGAGGCAGGCTTCCTTGGCCAGCTGCAGGCACTGTTTGCCCAGCTCGGGATTGATGCCGTGGTACTTGAGGAAGGTACCTTCGCGGAGCATCACCTTGGAAATCATGGCGGCGGCCACATACTTGTTGACCTGCAGGTCGCCGTCGGAGGTGCGGATGTTCTCCAGGGCGAAGCGGAGGTCGGCAATCACGCGGGGAATCACCACCTTGTCGCGGCTCTCGCGGGGCTTGTAGAGGCTGTCGAGCTCGGTACTGTTGATGCGGGTGTAGTACCATTGGGTGTCGCCGTAGTAGAACGACAGGTCCGCGTACTCTACGCCGCGGAACAGGCGGCCTATGCCGCGCCAGTGGTTGCGGGTGGCGTCGTCCATCACGGGCACGCGCTCTACGCCCTCGAGGAAGTAGTTGGCGCGGCGCACGTAGGAATAGGTGTAATTGCCGTCGGTACCGCTCACGACCAGGTAGGGCCAGGGAGTCTGGGCCACGTCGGAGAAGTTGTCGGTCAGTTTTTCGTTATATCCGAAGTTGCCGGCATATCCGGTGAAGTACGAGGGATAGAAGCCGTTGGCGAACAGACGCACCTGATCTTCGGTCTGCCAGTATTCGGCATCGTCCAGCTGGTCTACGGGCGCGACGTCCAGAAAGTCGTTGCAGGAAGCCAGTCCGAGCCCGAGGGTAACGAAGCCAGCGGCGAGGAACGCTTTATATGTTTTCATATTCTGAATATGCTGAGGTTAGAAGGTGAGTTGGAGACCGAAGGAATATTCCTTGGAGAAGGGATAGCTGCGGCCGATGTAACCGCCGTCGCCGGTAGCCACGCGGGTTTCGGGATCGATGGGCACGTTGTTGAGGTGGTCCCAGGTGATGAGGTTCTCGAACGATGCGTAGACGCGGAGCTTGGTGAGCTGCAGGCGGCTGGTGAGCTTCTCGGGCAGGGTGTAGCCGAAGGTGAGGTTCTTCAGGCGGCAGTAGGCCATGTTGAGGAGGTAGCGGCTCTGCTTGCGGAAATTCGGGTTGGCGCTCTGGTAGTTGAGGGCCCAGGGACGCGGATAGAAGGCGTCAGTGTTCTCTTCGGTCCAGTAGTCCATGTGGTGGGTGTAGTAGGCCTCGCCGAAGTGCCATCCGGGGATTACGAGCTGGCCCGTGCCCCAGAGGTCGCGCTTGCCTACGCCCTGGAAGAATACGCTGGCGTCGAAGCCCTTGTAGGTAAGGTCGAGGCGGGCGCTGTAGAGGTAGCGCGGAGTGGTGTTGCCGATAACCTTCATGTCGCCGTGGTTGTCGAGGGTGGGCACGCCGTTGGTGCGTCCGTCGTCGATCTTGCCGTCGCCGTTGAGGTCCTTGTACTTGACGTCGCCGGGACCGAACTGGAAGGTAGGCTGGCCGTACTGGTCGACGAGGTACTGCTGGTCGGCGACGCCTTCGGCATAGCCGGTAACGTTGCCGTTGGAATCGAAGGTGAAGTCGTCGGCGGTGAAGAGGCGGTCGGTCTCATAGCCCCAGATTTCGCCGAGGGTCTTGCCGTTGTAGATATAGTCGCAGCGGCGTTCGGTCGGGTTTACGTTGCTGTACTTGCCTACGGCGTCGGAGAGGCTGGCCGTTACGGTCATGCCCAGGCCGAAGCTGAAGCGGTGGTGGTAGTCGATGGCCAGTTCCCAGCCGCGGTCGGTGATATGGCCGTAGTTGGTAAGAGGCGAGCCCTGGCCGAAGGTGCTCGGCAGCGAGGCGCCGGAGTTGATCAGGTCGGTGGTGCGGCGCTCGTACCAGTCGAAGCTCAGGCCGAGGTCGTTGTTGAGGAAGCGCAGGTCGACGCCGACGTTGGTTGTCGAGGCCTTTTCCCAGGTGAAGCCGCTGGCAAGGGCCGTAGGCATCGTGAGGGAGTAAAGGCCGTGGTCGTCGTAGATCCAGCCTGTCTCGTACATGTCCATAAGGGCGCGGAAGAGGTTGTTCGAGATACGGTCCGAACCGATCTTACCCCAGGATGCGCGGATTTTGAAGAATGTCCATGCGGGGCTGAGGCTTTCCATGAATTTCTCGTTGGTAACGATCCAGCCTGCGGAGAAGGAGGGAAGGGCGGCCCAGCGCTGGTCCTTGGGGAACTTGGAGGAGCCGTCGTAGCGGAAGTTGGCTTCCAGCAGGTAGCGGCCCTGGTAGTCGTAGTTCAGGCGCCCGAAGAAACCGGCGAGGGTGCTCTTGGTGTCGTAGCTGTCTACGGTCATGTCGCCGGTGGCCAGGGAGATTTCGGGACGCGAGGTGGTAAGAAGGGCAAGGCGCTGCGAGGTGTTGCCGTAGGTATGGCTGCTCTCGATGTTGGTACCGATGAATGCGCCGAAGTTGCCGATGCGCTCGTTCTCGTACTTGTAGCGCAGAAGGGCGTTGATTTTATGATAGTCGCCGAAGTCGGTGACCTTGCGGGAGCGATTGTTGGCGGCCGTGGTCCAGGTCTGGTACTTGAAGTCGTTGAGGTTCCAGAAATCGTAGCCGGAGGCCTCGCCGCCGTTGGTCTGGGTGTAGCGGCCTACGTGGGTGAAGCTGTAGTCGCCCTCGAAGGTGAGGTTCTTGAGGATATTTACCGTCATGCCAAGGTTGATGCGCATCCAGTTGTTGGTAACCTTGTTGCGGTTGGCCTGCTCGCGCTCGGTGATGGAGTTGCGGATGGGTTCGCCGTTATAGGTGCCGTAGGGATATGTCGCGGGCCAGCGGTAGAGGTAGTAGAACTCGTCGTAGGTCGAACTGTACTCGTAGGGGTTCTCGGTTTCGGTGCGGGTGTACATGAGCTTGGTGTGGAACTCGAACCAGTCCTTGAGCTGGCTGCGGGTGCCGAAGTTCACGGTGTAGCGTTCCTCGCTGTCGTTGTTGACCTTCATCATGCCGCGGTTGCCCATGTAGCCGAGGCCTACGTTATAGGATGTGTTGCCGGAGGAGCCGTTGATGGAGAAGTTGTGGTTCTGCATGAAGCTGTTGTCCTTCATCATCATGTCGTAGGGATTCCAGCTGCGGTAGAACTGCAGGGTGCCGTTGAGTTTCTCGTAGTCGCGGCCGTAGACCAGCTCCGGAGAAAGATTGTAGCCGCCGTAGACGCGCTCCCATTCCTTCATGCGGTCGATGGTGTTCCAGTCCCAGTACATGCCGATATCGTTGGTCACCGAGTGGATGCCCTTGGAGCGCTCCACGCCCAGCAGGGCCAGGGTGGCGCCCTCGGAACCTACGGCCAGCTCAGGCTTTACGGTAGGTTTCTTCCAGGAGAAGTTGTCGGAGTAGCTGATGGTGAAGCGTTCGCCCTTCTTGGCCTTCTTGGTGGTGATCAGGATTACGCCGAAAGCGCCGCGGACACCGTAGATGGAGGCCGATGCCGCGTCCTTGAGGACGGAGATGCTCTCGATATCCTCGGGATTGACCAGGCTCAGGTCGTTGATTTCCATCTGGTCGACAAGAATCAGAGGCGTGGTCGCGCCGTTGAGGGAGCCTGCGCCCGGACGTACGGTGATGCTCGCGGTGTTGCCGGGCTTGGAGTTGCTGGCAGTTACGCGCAGACCGGGAACGGCGCCCTGAAGAGCCGTGGCCACATCGGTGATGGGTCGGCTGGTGAGCTGCTTGTTGACGTCGACGGTCGAAACGGCACCAGTGAGGTTGACGCGCTTCTGAGTTCCGTAACCTACGGCGACGACTTCGTTGAGGACGGTAGCGTCGTTCTCCATGTGAATCTGGAGATTGCGGCCGTTGCCTACGCGCATGATCACGGGTTTCATGCCTACGTAGGAGATTTCAATCTGGCTGCTCGGAGTGAAGTTGCCGGAAAGGGTGAATTCGCCGTTTACGTCGGTGGCGGCGCCCACGTTGGAGCCACGGAGACGGACGCTGGCGCCGATGGCCGGCTCGCCTTCCTCATCGTAGACCGTACCGGTCACGGTCGAGGTGTGCGTGCCCGCACTCTCGGCAGCTTCCGCCGTGGCACCGCGGTTTTTTGTCAGCACGATGTTCGGGCCTTCGACTACGTAATAGATGCCATGGCCGCCGAGTACGCGGTCCAGCACGGCAGTGACCGGCTCGTTGTCAGCCTCGACACTGACCTTGAAGTCCGTATTGACGTTGTTGTTGACAACAAAAAGATAGCCTGTCTGCTCCTCAATCTGGTTGAGGACAGTTGTGACGGGTTGATTGTTGACGGCCAGAGTCACGTTCTGTGATTTGAGCCTGCTGCCGGGAGCGGCGAACAGGCCGAAAACACCAACGCACAGCGCCAGCAATACCGCCATCAGATGTTTGGAGTTCATAGATACAAAATTCGTGTAATGATTGGTATTAGTTCTCGTTTGGCGGCCAGGTTCAGGGTTGCCGCCGCAGGTTCAGGTTGGGTTAGGTTGTTTTTTCTTCGGGGTGAGTAATTGTGGATTTAGATTAGTTTATATTTGTTGATTTTATTGATTGTCGTCAGTTTACTGCTAATCAGCGGATGGTTATGGTACGGTTGTCCATGTCGGTCTCGAACTCGAAGTCTACGTCGTGACGCAAGGCATTGAGAGCGTGCTCGATGCCGTCCTCGAGGTAGAACTTTCCGCTGAAGCTTTCCATGGCTATGTCCTGCCGGCTGAAGCGCACTTCGACGCCGTAGTACTTCTCGAAGCGGGCCATGATGTCGCCGAAAGGCATATTGCGGAAACTTACTATGCCGCGCACCCAGTCCGGACGCTCCGCATCGGCTGCGGTGCAGCTGAAGCGGCCGTCGGCGCCGAGGCTCAGGCGGTTGCCAGGCGCGAGCGCAAGCGTTGTATCGGCACCGGCGAAGTTCACGGAGCCTTCGACCAGAAGCACGGAGAAATCGTCGTCGCCACGGTAGTTGTCGACATTGAACTCGGTGCCGGTAACCTCGATGGTGCCCTGCGAGGTATGGACGCGGAAGGGATGGGCTGCGTCCTTGGCGACGGTGAAGTAAGCCTCGCCGTCTATCTCGACATCGCGGGTATCGCCTAAGAATGCCCCGGGCATCGTTATTGTGGAATTGGAATTGAGCCACACGTCTGTGCCGTCGGCAAGGAGAATGTTGAGGCGCTGTCCCGCAGGAACGCTCAGGGTCTGCATCGGCAGCTCGGCGTCGGCCAGGCGCGGGTTGACCATGCGGTCGGCGCCGATGGCGACTACGGCCAGGGCCACTGCGGCGGCCACACGGCCGGCCCATTTCACCCAGGGGCGCCGACGAGGCTCTTCCTCGACGGCGGCGACCTCCTCGCCGATAATGGCGCTGAGGTCCCACACGCGGCGTTCGGCCATGTACTCGTCGCGGTTGTCGTCGCTCTCCTCTACCCAGCGGCGCACCGCGGCGCGCTCCTCGTCGGTAGCCGAGTGATCGAACAACTTATATAATGTGTCTTTATCCATGTCAGTTCTGAATCGGAGGGCTCTCTTTTCGCCCTTATAATAGTTAAGCGGTTCAGAACCCGAACACCCTAAACAAAAATTCACTTTTTTTCATGAACTGTAAAAATTTTTGGTCCCACCTCCCCAGATACCCTGATATCCGATACGGGTACGGAAGATTTATTTTGTTGTTTGAAACTTTGTTGCTACTTTTGCATTACACTTAATATGCAGCAAGAGCAAGACAAGATAGAAATATTCGAACATCTGTTCAAAGCCCGCAAACGCTTCGAACGCTTCGCCATGCTGTATATTACCGACCGCGACGAAGTTCAGGACATCCTCATGGAAAGCTACGCCTACATGTGGGAGCACCGCGCCGAAATAGATTTTTCCGGAAATGTGGAGGCCTATATGTTCAACGTCGTCAAGCACCGATGCCTCGACTACCTCGACCATGCCAGCGTGCGCCAGAACGCAGAGAACTCCATATTGACGGACGCGCAATGGGAACTCGACATGAGCATATCGACCCTTCGCGCTTTCGACCCCGCCTGGCTCTACGATTCCGACGTGCGCCGGCGCATACGGCAGATTGTGGGCCGCATGCCCGAAACCACCAGGCGAATCTTCACCATGAGCCGCATCGAGCACAAAAGCTACCGGCAGATTGCCGAAGAAGTCGGGCTCAGCGTAAAGAGCGTCGAGTTCCACGTGTCCCGCGCCCTGAAATACCTGCGCGAGAACCTTGGCGACTATTTCCTGGTAATCCTCATTTTCAGCGAACTCCTCGGCACCATCGACAGAGTATGAACAAGCGGCGCGACCGACTTGCCTGGTCTTTCGACCCTGGCTCATCGGCCGCGCGTGATAATTTGCTGTCGCTCTTCCGGGCGGCTACTGCCCTATCGGTGCGATGCTGTCGGCGCCGGCTATGCTGTCGGCCTCGGCAAGAGCCTCGTCGGCGAAGGCCTCGGCTTCGCGGCTGTTGACCTCGCCCTGGAAAATACCAAGCAGATCGTACTTGAGCTCGCGGCCTCCGGAGAGCCCCACTATATAATATAAGGAGGAACGGCTGATGCGCCGGATGCTCTCGCCGGCATAGCGGCGCCCTACGTTGTTGCGGATGGCGGCGGGAACGAGCGACTCCGGCACGTCCTTATTCTTGCAGTCGACGCTCGTCCAGCGACCCTTGTTGCTGAACTCGATTTTGGTGCCGTTGGTAAGCTTCACGTCGTAGTCAGGCTTGCGCAGCAGATGGCGGTCGACCTTGATCATGCTGATTCGCGCCCTCGGAAAATGCGTCTGGAGCATCTCCTGCGCGGCCTCGGGCAGCGCGTCGCGGTTGGTGGTGTACTTGTCGAAGGGAAGCGCGGCGGCGCCGGAGAGGACCCCGGCCAGCACCACTGCCAGCACAGTCAGAAGCCTGCGTACAGCGGGCATATGCATGGTTGAATTCATCATTTGGCTGTATTTATGTATCGTTTTATTCACATTAATAACACCCCTGCCGGTCCGAAGTTTTGAGAAAGGCAAGCGCAGCTAAGCGATTCGGCATTCGGTCCGGCCTTCCCTATGGCTCAAGGTTAATCTTGGTTAAAATTTTGGAGAGAGCGCGGTTTCCGCCGTATATTTGCAAGCTGATTCATCGAATTGCACCTAAACAGAACGGGGCTGACCGGTTTTGACAGCGTGTAGAAGCGGTGGGTAAGCGTGCAGAGCTTTGATTTCCATGCTCTTTAATATCGGATTTCATCCATTCCAAATGGCGAGAATAACTACGCTCTTGCTGCTTGATTGAAGTACAGTAGATCAGCTTAATCGCCGCAACAGTTGCAGCGACAGGACATCGCCCGACTGCCCTTTTTCCGAGGCGGGTCGATATGGCGGTGCAGGAATATCGGGAATAGGAAACCTAATGCTCCGTGAGGCTTCCGAAACTTAGGAGATAAGGACGCGCTTGGTAGTTTCAGGCCTGACGCGTCTCGAAAACCAACTTGAAACTACGCACGTAGAAAGCTCATTGATTCCGCGTTTGGACGAGGGTTCGAACCCCTCCAGCTCCACTATGTGCACCGGACACTCTCCGGACGACACAAGACAAAATCAAGACAAACCGCAGAATATCAATGTATTCTGCGGTTTTTTCGTGCCTAAAAATTTCGACTCAGGACCGAAATCGGACAGAAAAAAGACCGCCACGGACAGTCATTCGTTACCAACTCGTTACCACTTTTTTCAAAATCGAAAATGGTAACGATTGGGTAACGATTAGTGCTGCATAAAACATAGTATCAATGGGTTACGAGAAGCCAACTTGGACATAAGTCGGAAAATGGAGGTCAAAAACCGGACATTGGAATATGATTGTCCGACCTAAAATTTTACCACTTCCCAAAATGCCGGGAGCAACGAAATTTTCATCATTCATAACGAGGTGTTCAGTGCCGATTCTGACGATGTCCGACATTAGTCCGACGTTGGCCGGAATTGGTCTAAGCAAACCAAATGTTAAACTCGTTATCATGTCAAACCACGGCAAAACCGGGTTAATGATAACCACCAAATCCTCGTTAAATGAAAAAGAACACATTCAAAGTTCTATTCTACATCCGCGGGAATCGTATCAACAAAGACGGCAATGTGTCCGTCATGATAAGAATAACCGTGGACGGAGAGATGGAACAACTAAACTCCAAACTGGTTGTAAATCCTGATATATGGGATGCGAAAACAGGACGTGCCATTGGCCGCTCTGCAAAAGTTCTTGAGTTGAACAGCCGGCTGAATGATATTCAGGTCATTCTTAAAGAACACTACTACGACATTCAGCGTCGTCACGGCTATGTCACCGCCGAAATGGTGCGCAACGCCTACATGGGCATCACACAGCGGGAGGAATCGCTCCTGAAACTCTATGAGCAGCATCTGGAGGACACCAAGAAACTCGTCGGCCTCAGCAAAGCCGACCCCACCTACCGCAAGTACGAAAGAATGTATCGCCGCGTGATGGAGTTCATGAAGAAGAAGTACAACATCACGGACATCCCTCTGAGAGAGATAAAGTATCAGTTCATCGTGGACTTGGAGTTCTTCCTCCGTACCGAGTACAAATACTCGCAGAACACCACCTACAAGTGCATGAAATTCTTCAAGCAGGTAATCAACAAAGCCATCCGCGCCGGACTGATAACCGTTGACCCCTTCAACGGCTACAAAATCTCAATCGAGCGCGTTGACCGTGGCTATCTTACCGAAGACGAGCTTTGCAAGATGATGCAGAAGGAGTTTGCCTCCAAGCGTCTGGAACAAGTACGCGACATCTTCATTTTCGCCTGCTTCACCGGGCTGGCATATATCGACCTCGCCCACCTCCGAGTCGATAACATACAGAAGATGTTCGACGGTCGCCTGTGGATAGTCACCCACCGCCAGAAGACCAACACTAAGGTAATGGTGCCGCTGCTACCGCCGGCCCTGAAAATCCTCAACAAATATGAGGGCTGCTACACCGACGGCCAGCTCATGCCGATAATCACCAATCAGAAGCTGAACTGCTATCTGAAGGAGATAGCCGACATCTGCGGCATCGAGAAGAACCTGACCTTCCATCTGGCCCGACATACCTTCGCCACTACCATGACCCTCGGCCGTGGAGTGCCCATCGAGTCGGTATCAAAGATGCTCGGACACACAAATATCCAGACCACACAGATCTACGCGAGAATTACCGCCGACAAAATCGGGAAGGATATGGACATTCTTTCCAAGAACCTCGGCAACCTCGATTTCTAAGCAGAACATTCCGTAACACGCCTCAGGTGAGTGCCGTTCGGGAATGTCCGGACGGCACTCGCTCTATCCCGATGAGTGCTAACGACTGTCAATATATCTAAATAAAAGTCAAATAATCCGGTTTTTGCGTGGTATACCACATGGTATATACCGGACGCGATTTTCTGAATGGTACTAACTTGCGGTCGATTTCAAAACCACCAAATCCCCGTAAGAATGGAACAAGAAAACATAACCACCTATGAATGCCTCAAAGAAGAGGTTGCCGGTATGAGAGGCGACTTATCCCGCGTCCTCGATTACATAGTGGCAAAGGAAGAAAAGGAGCGCAAGGCAAAAGAGAAAAACGATGCCCAACCTCAGTTGCCTGCCAGACCGATGGTAACTAAAGATGAAGCGGCGGCGATTCTGCTCGTTTCCCCGCGCCATCTCCAACGTATCCGCAAGAAGCTCGGACTGAAATGGAAGACTGTCGGACGCGAAACCCACTATTACCTCAAAGAGATAGTGGAAGCCATTCACGCTACACAATGTCCGTGGGACAGCGTGGCATACGAGAAAGCATTGAAACGTTTAACCCGCCTTCCCCGCCTCTGACCATGACAGCCAATGAACAGAAAATAGTGCGACTTGAAATTAGCCGGATAGTCTCCGATATGCGAGAGCGGCTAATGTCAGAAATCCGCGATGAGATAAAGAAAGCGAACCGCGAAATGTACGACACTCTTGTAAATCTCGGTATACTCGAAGACGAACAAAGATTCTACACAAAAGCTCAGGTCTGCAAACGATACAAAGTTTCAAAGACGAAGGTCGAGCAGATGATGGCGGACGGTACACTCCCCTTTATAAAAACCGGAGACTCGAAACAGTCAAGGGTGCTGTTCCCAGCCGTCGATTGCAGGATAGCCTTTGAAGGAATCCCAAGATAAGACATACACACTACTACATACACGCAATAATTATCGCGCCTACAATGGCGCCAGTATCTAACCCAAAACACCTTTTTAATTTATGGCAAAAGACCTGAATCAAGAAGAAGTGCTTATCGCCCGCAACAACGACACCGGGCAGGTAGGCGCAGTGACCGGACTCAACGAGGACGGCACACCCAAAATGACCGATGTAAAGTCGGCGAAACTTTCTGACCTCGTGAAATTTTCCAAAGGCCAGAACCCACTCGAAGCCTTCATGTCTAACTTCGTGCGCCAGTGCAAGAACCCCTCGACATTCGGATTCTTCCGCGTACCCGCCGACCGCTACGACACGGTAGGCACAGTAATCGGCGACCTCGCCAAAGATCCGGAGGCAAATGCCGAGATACTCAAGGACAACAAGGTCGATGTGGCCCTTCCCCCTCGGAAAGTCGTTTCTCCACAGGAACAGAAAATATCTACACCCGAAGAACCTAAGAATGATGCCGTTGCAGAAGAAACTGCCAACGCCGAAAAGGAGGCGAAATATCGCCCCGTGGATGAGAGCAGGATTGACTGGGACACCCTCAAAGAGAAATGGGGTATCGACCGCGAGGCCCTGAAACAGAGCGGAGACCTTCAGGAGATGCTCTATAACCGCAAGTCAAAGCCTGTGAACCTCACAATGTCTTTCGCCGGTGAGAAATATCCGGTCGAAGCCCGTCTCTCGTTCAGGATAGATCCTGACGGCAATGTCAAGGTGGTCCCCCACTTCATCCACCATGAGGCAAAACTCGATCAGGACTTCATGGGTCACAAGTTCTCCAAGATTGACAAAGCCAACCTCATTGAGAACGGCAACCTCGGAAGAATCGTTGACCTCACCGACCCTGTGACGGGCGAGAAGGTTCCGAGTTTCGTCAGCCGCGACAGATACACCAACGAACTCATCGCCATCCCCGCCAAGTCAGTCTATGTCCGTGATACATTCGGGCAGAGCAAACTGACAATGGCCGAGATAGCCCAGCTAAAACAGGGCAAGCCGCTCCCTCCGAAAGAAGTCTTATGCCGCGACGGTAAGACCCGCACAGGGATTATCCAGTACAATACCGATCGCCGCAACCTGGAGTTTGTTCCCGGCGGCATCAAATGGTGGAATAAAATCCACGGCATAAAGGATGAGACGGCACAATCCGAGTCAGCAGCACAGGAAAAAGAAAAGCCGACACAGACGCAGCAGCAAAAGCCTGTTAAGCCTGAAGGCGAAAAGGTCAGGGTCTCGAAAGAGAACACATGGCTTTTGGAGGACGGACGTATCAAGCCACTCCACAACTGGAAGAAGCACCCTCTCACCGAGGAACAGACACGGGAGTATGCCGCCGGCCGCGTGGCCGTAATCACCGATATGCCGGATGAAAAAGGACAGCCGACCACGGTATACCTGCAATTCGATATGAACAGGATGAAGCCCAAGACATCGCTCGACGACCCGCGTGTCAAGGTTGCGGAGGAGTCAAAGACACAGAAAGCCGTAAACCATGACGGTCTGACCAACGAGGCCACCAAGCACGTCGCCGAACCGCTTCAGAAATATCAGACAGGACCGAAGAACGAGGCTCAGGCAAAGCAGCAACGCAAGCCCAAAGGCCCCAAGATGTAAGACCGTAAGGTCTGCTTCAGAGAAATGACAGAAGGAAGGTCCGGAACTTCCCGATGTCTTTCAAAAGCCACTATATCCATCAAAAATATCCACCCCAAAAACAATTACAGAAATGACAAAAAAGAATCTGGTTACCGTAATAACCGACAACCGTCTCGTCGCCGACACAATCGCCACGGCTGTGGGCGCAACTCAGAGACATGATAATTTCTATCTCGGCAACGGCTATGCCGTGACGTGGACAAACGGCAACATCATCGAAGCCAAGTTCAAGCCTGGCGAGAAATTCGTACTCGCCTCCCGTCAGGAGATGCGTCAGATGTACGCCCACCACTTCGAGTTCTCCATGCGTAACTACGATGAGCTTCTGGGATGGGAAAAGTCCAAGGAAGACATAGCCCAATTAAACGCCATCCGGGCACTGTGGGACAAGAGCCACACCATCGTCAACGCCATGAGTCCCTGCTTCGATGGAGAACTCGCGTTCCTCAACCTCTACTGGTATCTGCGCCAGCCTGTAAAAGTGCTCCGCGCGTGGCTGCCCCGGCTCAGAAAGTCCGCCATCCTCATGGCGGTCAGGAACGGGGCTAAAGATCCTGCCAAATATGAGAAATGGCTCGGAGAACAGATAGCCAATCACTTCATCGAGGCCGATGCCGAACATCTGGCTCTCGTGGAATCCGAGACAGCAATCCTCGAAGGAATCAAGGCCGGTGACACCATACAGGTCGGAGAGATAGATTTCCATGTCGTCAGTCCCGACGAGCAGCCACTGTACAACATGACCACACTCTGGATGGCCGCTTGTGTGGAACTCGGCTTCGAGTTCGAGAAAACCGCATCGCTCGCCTATACCCTCTATGCCAAGAGCCTGATATCCTTCCCATCGCTGTACCAGAACACAGTCCCGGAGACCGTAAGCCGTGAAATGGAGAAGAATATGCGTGTGCTGGAATATAACCCGATATGGGGAGCAAAGGCCAAAAAGGTCAAGACAATTAGCCGTCGCAACAACTTCCGCTATGGCGAGACCGGCTACAACGGCCACGGCATCGTCACCACAGGATTACATCCTGTCGGACTGAGCCGTGACGAAGAGAAACTCTATAATCTCATCGTCAAGCGTGTCATCGAGGCTTTCATGCCTCTGCCCGGCGAAGGCCCGAAGAAGAAAAAGAGCCGCCGCTACCGTAGGGTAAAAGGCACCAAGAAGGTAAAAGTCGCGTGACCTGATGGTTAAGAGAACGAAATAAGAATAAAACTATATATAATCCTGCCCGATTGTCCGAAAAGTTTATTAACTTTGCCATTGATTCAACGTCATAATGTTTTTGTTTCATTTTTGACGTGGATTTAGTGGTCGGACATCGGGAGGGATACCCGGTGTCCTTTCTTCATATCCTGTTGCGACATTGAATGTTGCGTTACGGAGAGGCATCTGGATAACCACTAATTCCCGTGTTATGAAACAACCATATATTATGGAGCTGGACGATTTCCGCGTCTATCTCCAAGGTCATCTTCGTGACCATCATTTCCCGGAAGCATCAAACGAGGATTTCATAAAATTCCGGGCTGACTCCGCTTACAATTCCTATACCGCATACCGCCTTGAAGGGCACAATGTCGTTGTGGCCCGTGAACTTGCCATGCGGGTTCTCCTCAATGGCTATTATGTATCCCGTTGGGATGTGATAATGCAGGTCTTAGAAGAAGTTTTCTGGCTTAGGATTAAGCCGGAGGACAGGGAGAAATGGGCGCAACTGTTTCTCGGTCTTAGGTTTATCAATGTCATTCTTGACGAGTACGAGGTAAACGGCGACTTCCTTGAACGAGGCACATATCCCTCTCTCGAAGCCCGTTTGCTCGGAGAAATGACTGAAATACTGGACGGTTATGAGTTATAACCGATTACAGACGATGCGCGACAACATCGAGGCTATTAGGCTTGCCCTGAGCCTCGGTGTTAAGGGGCGCGGGGCGCAGACCGCCGAGGAACGGGAGGTGCTGCGCAAGTATGCCGGGTTCGGTGGTCTGAAATGTATTCTCAACGATGCCAATGAGTTGGCGGATGCCGCCAAGTGGAGCAAATCGGACATTGAACTGTTTGCTCCGACAGTTGAACTGCGTCGGCTTATCCATGACTATTCAAAGGATGACAGGGAGTTTGCCGGGTACATGGACTCTCTCAAAGCCTCGGTGCTGACGGCGTTCTATACTCCCGCTCCGGTCATTGACGCTATTTCTGATGCTCTGAAAAATTCAGGCATTGAGGTAAGAAGTTTCCTTGAACCGTCTGCCGGTCAGGGTGCATTTATCGATTCGTTTCTGCGCAATGATAGGTATCCCGGTGCCGAGGTGCTGGCATACGAAAAAGATTTGCTTACGGGCAAAATCCTGTCTGCGCTGCATCCGTCCATACTGTCTCGTGTGGAGGGGTTTGAAAAAATCGAGCGCGATTTCGACGGCTATTTCGATGTGGCTGCGTCCAATATCCCTTTCGGGGACTTTGCGGTTGCCGACCCTGCGTATGCCGTCAGTAAGGAGATTGCCTATCGTCAGGCGACAAAGGCTATACATAATTATTTCTTTCTCAAAGCACTCGACCAAGTGCGGGAGGGAGGATTGGTTGCCTTTATCGCGTCGCAAGGCGTGATGAACGCCGCTTCTCCATTCGTCCGCATGGAGATGGTTAAGCGTGCCGATCTTGTGGCGGCATTGCGTCTGCCGAACAATACTTTCAGTGATAATGCCGGAACTTTTGCCGGTTCTGACCTTATTATATTGCAGAAACATTCCGGGAAGAAAGCATTGTCTTTTGACGAGGAACTGTTTATACAGTCAATAGTTGACAAGGGCACAAAAGTATCTTCCAACAAATTCATTGAGGCTCTTTCATCCAACATAATATGTACGGATTCGAAGGTTGGAACCGACCAATATGGTAAGCCTGCCATAATCCATACACATTCCGGTGGTGTGGAAGGAATTGCCAAAGATCTATATCTTTCCGTTGCTGCCTCAATGCGTCTGAGGTTTAATCTGGAATTGTATAATTCCAACGGCATCAAGCCGCCAACGCCTGACCCTGTTAAACCGACACCTACGCCAAAGCAGGAGGTGACGGCTGAAGCACCGAAAGAAAAGCCTATTGCCCACAAAATTGAGCAGAAGAACGAGCCGCTGTTGAAACAGTATCGGGAGATGAAAAAGAAACATCCCGATGCGATTCTGATGTTCCGTGTCGGAGATTTCTATGAGATTTTCGGCAAGGATGCGGTGCAGGCTTCCGAGGTACTCGGCATAACTCTGACCCGCAGGCAGAACGGAATTGACAGTCGTATCGAACTGGCGGGATTTCCGCACCATGCACTCGATGTATATCTGCCCAAACTTGTGCGGGCCGGTCATCGTGTGGCTATCTGTGAGCAGTTGGAGGACCCGAAACTGAAACGGACTCCAGAGAAGAAAGTCGATGCGCCAAAACCGACACCTAAAACATCGAAGGTTACAGATACGCCTTTGATTGCGCAGTTCAAGGAAATTAAGGGAGAACATCCCGATGCTCTGGTGCTTTTCAGAATAGGTGACTTTTACGAGACTTTCGGAAAGGATGCAGTAGAGGCCGCTGAGGTGTTGGGCATAACCCTCACCAGAAGGCTGAACGGTAACGCCGACAAGATTGAACTTGCCGGATTTCCGCAACACGCACTCGATGCCTATCTTCCGAAACTTATCGCTGCCGGTAAGAAAGTGGCTCTTTGCGAGGATTTCAAGGACAACAGTCAGCGGATGAAGGTCGTCGAGATAGTTACTCCACAAGCGAAGGTACAGGATGAAGTCGGAACAGAGCAGGTATCAGTTCAAGCAGCCCCTACCAAGCCGGAGCCTGTAAAGGAAATCGAGACTGACGGCAGACCGGATTATTCCGATAATCCCGATCCAAGGCTCTTTGCGTATAATCTTTTCGGCGAGTTGGAGCCAATTCAGCAGAAGAACAACCGCCGTCAGCAAATGACGAAGCCGGAGGAAAAGCCGCAGCCGGTAAAGGCAACAGGGTACCGGAAACTCTCTGATGAGGAACTGGAATTATACGGCTCACTGAACTGGGATGATAACCCGCCCATCAACGGCTTCTATGAGGCCATGATGTCGATTGCCCATGCCCAGATCGCTGAACGTGAGCGGTTGGCGGCTGAGCAGGAGGCATCGCAGGAGGCGGCAGAGGCAGCCGGTATCGCTCCCGGAGAAACGTACATCGAAAAGACCGAAGGCGATTTTATTCCCGGAGGTCGGGCCCGTCAGCCGAAAGTCACGGCAATACCTATCGAGCCGAAAGCCACGGAGCGCGATATGTCGCCACGTCCTTTCTCGGAGGATATTCAGTTCTTCCATCACAACGGCTCTATGGTCGTGGACGGCGGTCAGCTCGGTTTCCTGTCCGATGTGCGCAAGAACGGTGCCACTTTCACGCCTTTGGCTGTCAAGCCCGAGCAGGAGAAACGCGCCATGCTGTATGTAACTCTCTCGGAAACATATCAGAAGCTCTACAACTACGAGGCGGAGACACATAAGCCGAGTGAACACCTGCGCGAACACCTCAATCAGTATTATGATGAGTTCGTGGAGCGTTACGGCAACCTCAACGAGAAGCAGAACGCCAAGTTTATCCTGATGGATGCCAATGGTCGTGACGCTCTGGCGTTGGAGCGCGGCGAGAAGGGACGCTTTGTCAAGGCTGACATTTTCGACCATCCGGTTTCTTTCTCCATTGACGAGGTTACAAGTGTCGATACCCCGTTGGAGGCATTGACCGCTTCGCTCAACAAATACGGCGAGGTAAATCTCGATTATATGTCGTCGCTGGTGGATATGGACGAGGACACCCTCACCCAAAATCTCGAAGGACACATATATTATAATCCCCTTGTGGAGAACTATGAGATAAAAGACCGCTTCATTGCCGGAAACGTCGTTGCCAAATCCGAAGCTGTCAGGGCGTGGATAGACCGTGAGGAGGAAAGAATAAAAGGATTCCCCGGCTATGACGGCATTGAGCCGTATATCGCTATGTCGCAAGACTCCCTCAAAGCGCTGGAGGAAGCCCGGCCCCGCCGCATCGAGTTCGACGAACTGGATTTCAATTTCGGAGAACGTTGGATTCCGACCGGCATATACTCGGCATATATGAGCCATCTGTATGAGACCGAGATAAAGATTGCCTATTCGTCCTCAATGGACGAGTATTCATGTGACGCACCACGCAAGAACATGAAAATCTGGGAGGAATTTTGCGTCAGGGGTTATTACCGAGTCTATGACGGCATGAGTCTGTTGAAACACGCGCTGCATAATACTGTGCCGGATATAAAGAAGTCAATCGGCAAGGACGATGACGGCCACGACATAAAGGTGCCTGACAACGAGGCTATACAGCTTGCCAACACCAAGATTGACGAGATACGAAATGGATTCAGCGAGTGGCTCGAAGCCCAGTCGCCGGAGTTCAAGGAAAAACTCGTTGACCTCTATAACGACAAGTTCAACTGCTTTGTAAGACCGCAGTATGATGGTTCGCATCAGACATTCCCGGATCTGAACATGAAAATCCTCGGAGACCGCTACGGCATCAGCTCCATTTATCAATCGCAAAAGGACTGTATATGGATGCTGAAACAGAACGGCGGCGGTATTTGCGACCACGAGGTCGGGACAGGTAAAACGCTGATAATGTGCATTGCAGCGCATGAGATGAAGCGTCTCGGACTGGCACACAAGCCGATGATTATAGGTCTGAAAGCCAACGTTGCCGAGATAGCCATGACCTATCAGTCTGCCTATCCAAACGCCCGGATACTGTTCGCCGATGAAAAGAGCTTCAAGGCTGACAAGCGTGTGGATTTCTTCAACAATATCAAAAACAACGACTATGACTGCGTGATAATGTCGCACGACCAGTTCGGCAAGATTCCCCAGTCGCCGGAGATGCAGCAGCAGATTCTTCAGGCGGAACTTGATACTGTCGAAGAAAACTTGGAGGTTCTGAAACAGCAGGGCCACGACATCAGCCGTGGTATGCTCAAAGGTCTTATAAAGCGGAAGGAGAATCTGACAGCCAAGATAGCAACCATCCAATACCAGATGGAGCAGAACAAGGATGCTGTCGTTGACTTCAAGCAGATGGGTATCGACCACATCTTTGTGGATGAGTCGCATCAGTTCAAGAACCTGATGTTCAATACCCGGCACGATAGAGTTGCAGGTTTGGGTAATTCGGAAGGCTCACAGAGAGCGTTGAATCTTCTCTATGCTATCCGAACCATACAAGAGCGGACCGGTAAGGATTTGGGAGCCACTTTTCTCAGTGGCACAACCATATCCAACAGTCTGACGGAACTGTATCTATTGTTCAAGTATCTTCGTCCGAATGAACTTGAACGGCAGGACATCCGGTGCTTCGACGCATGGGCGGCAATCTTCGCTAAAAAGACAACGGATTACGAGTTCAATGTGACCAATCACATTGTGGCGAAGGAGCGTTTCCGTTACTTCATCAAGGTGCCGGAGTTGGCTGCTTTCTACAATGAGATTACCGACTACCGCACTGCCGAGGATGTTGGTGTGGATAGACCAATGAAGAATGAGATTCTACACAATATCCCGCCGACCCCGGCGCAGGAGGCTTTCATTGAGAAGCTGATGAAGTTTGCTGAAAGTGGCGATGCCACAATTCTCGGTAGAGAGCCATTGTCTGACACCGAGGAAAAGGCAAAGATGCTCATTGCCACGGACTATGCCCGCAAAATGGCCCTCGATATGCGAATGATTGACCCGTCATACGAAGATGACCCGAACAACAAGGCGAGCCATTGCGCCCGGATGATTGCTGAATACTATCGAAAGTATGACGCTCAGAAAGGCACACAGTTTGTTTTCAGTGACCTCGGCACTTACAAGCCCGGTGAGTGGAATGTCTATTCCGAAATCAAGCGTAAACTGATTGAGGATTATGGCATACCTCCTCATGAAATCCGATTCATTCAGGAGTGTAAGACGGAGCGTAGCCGAAAGGCCGTCATACAGGCTATGAACGACGGCGATGTCCGTGTGCTTTTCGGCTCGACAAGTATGCTCGGAACAGGGGTAAATGCCCAACGCAGAGCGGTTTGTCTTCATCATTTGGACACCCCGTGGCGTCCCTCTGACCTCACCCAGAGGGATGGCAGAGCCATACGTGCCGGCAACGAGATTGCCAAGCTATACGCTGATAATAAGGTGGATGTAATCATCTATGCGGTTGAGAAATCTTTGGATTCCTACAAGTTCAATCTTCTCCATTGCAAGGCTACATTCATCGACCAGCTCAAATCCGGCGCACTCGGCGCGAGAACCATCGACGAGGGTGCTATGGACGAGAAGAACGGCATGAACTTCTCGGAGTATATGGCTATTCTCAGCGGTAACACCGACCTTTTGGATAAGGCGAAACTCGAAAAGCGTATCGCGGCATTGGAGAGTGAACGCAAATCCTTCAACAAGGGTATCGGTGATTCAAGGTTCAGGCTCCAGACCATCAGCCACGATATTGCCAACAACGAAGCTGCGATTGAGAGGATGAAAGCCGACCATGCGCGGTATGAGGCGGTTGTTAAGCGAGACAGGGACGGCAACCCTGTCAATAATCTCACTATCGACACCTGCAATCTCTCCGACGAGAAGAACATGGGCATACATCTTCAGGGTCTGGCACAGCGTACCGACACCCACGGGCAGTATCAGCGTATCGGCGAGGTCTATGGCTTCCCGATAAGCATTATCTCGGAGCGCACCGTAGTTGACGGCAGGGAAGGTATCCAGAACCGCTTCGTTGTCGAAGGCAACTACAAATACAAATTCAACAACGGCTTCATCGCCATGAGCGATACCCATGCCGCCTGTATGAACTTCGTCAACGCTCTGGAGAAAATCCCCGGCATAATCGCCCAGTACGAGGAACGCACAGCCAAACTCAAAGCCGATGTTCCGACCCTCGAAAGCATCGTGTCAAAGACATGGGGCAAGGAGGATGAACTGAAGCAGCTCAAATCCGACCTTGCCGCCCTCGACCGCAAGATTACCGCCGAACTTGCTCCGAAGCACGATGAAAAGGACGGCGAGGAAGTCAACCACCAGTCAGTCACCCAAAGGGTCGAAGTAATGGATAACCAATCCCAGACCTCCGGCTCAAAGGAGTCGATGGTGGCAGAACCCAGACTTTCATATCCGAATGATTCTCAGGCTCAGTCTCGCTTCATCGCAAGCGCACGACCCTTTCAGCCACCTTCTCAGCCCCCGTCATTTCGAGCCGGGCCGAAATTCTAAACATTTCAGCCGACCATGATAGAGTAATTCTATTGTGGCCGGCTGATTTTTATTTCGGGATGCCATAAATTCCCATTAATTTATAAAGATGACCTCTTGAGCACCCAAGTCCTTTTGCAACCTTTGTTTTGTTGCCTTTATGATTTTTCAGGAGCAATTCTATGTTTCCCTTCGTATGTTCCAGCGGCTCAATGTCTTCTTCAGGCGCAGGAGGAATTATCATTGATAGGTCTCTTGGCTCAATCAACAGATTTTTTGCCGTTGAGACAGCCATTTCCAATACCTCGTGCATTTCCTCAAGATTTCCTGCCCACGGGTATTTCCTTATAATGCGTTGAGCCGCCGGACTCAGGACCATTACTTTCCCTCTTGATTTGAGACATAGGTGTGAAACCATCGCCTCCGCCATCTGAACAGTCTCTTTACCGTACTGTGCAATGGGTCTTATATCCATTACATTCTTCATCAGCAGCGAATATAGGCGTTCTGACACCTTTTTCGCTCTCACAAGTTCAGGCAGCGACTTGTTGTTGGTGAATATGATACGCCCCTCGAAAGTCGTTTCTTTCCCTGTATCCGGAGGAATACATACGCCTCTTTCCAGAACATCAGCCAATACCTCCTGCGCCATATATGACAGATGAGTGAAAGAACGCAACAACAGAGTCCCTTTGTGAGCCTCTCCGAAAAGTTGCTCAAAATTTATGGCAAGAGCCTTTCTATTGGCGGGAGTATCTTTATTCGTCTTATAAACATAATCGAATCTCTGACGGGGATTGCAGTCAAGGACTATAAACTCATGTTCGCAACGATTACCCAGACTATGGACAATCTGCGCAAGAGACTCCTTGCCGGAGCCCTTGGGTCCTTGCAGAAGAACCGGGTTATCCATTGCCGGATTATTTTCGATTTTACCACGGAGGTTCTTTTGCCCTACTGTCATTTCCTTCACCCAGCTCAGATCCTGATAGTCAAGAAAAAGCGCGAACAACATTTCCGTGAGCCGGTCCATATCGGAATGGTCAAAATTAAATCTTTGGTCAACACCACGGCAATACACCTTTTTCAAGACTCCGGGCATATCGGTTCTTGTATAGCCATGTATCCGGAAATTCGGAATCGAGATATGGTTTTTCGTCCATCGAATAAGGCTACGGCCAGACGACTCAAAATCGGTGACATCCGCGATAAGGACTCCGTATTTACCACTTTTAAGCATCCTTTTGGCATCTTGTGGAGTGTATACTACATCGAAGTCAGCCCCTATATTTGTCAGGGTCTGGGCATAGTCATCAAGGCTTTCGCGGCTCGCGCTGTAAACAAGAATCTTTATGTCGGTATCCAGTTGTGCGCTGGATTTTGTCTTTGCGGAACGCTGTCTGCTCATTTTAATTCAAATTAAATAGTGTTAATCAAAAGCTCAGCATATTTTCCAAACCATTCTATATAACAAATGGTTGAACGTCATGCCAATTTTAACATTTGAGTGTTGCCGTTAATATTTTGTTGTGCATGGATGTTCATTACTATATCGTGAACAAATGAATACACCATGCTAAAAATCAACCATTTCCACAGATGCCGTGTTTGTAATTTCGCAAACCGGCAACGACGCCGGAGCACCCCAAAACCCAAAATAATGATTCGCCCCGATATGGACAATATTTTAGCCCTTACCGAGACAGAATTCTTCAAGAAGCTCCGTAAGGGGCTTCACGATGAAAACCTGCATGTGGATCTCCGCGACTTCATCGTCCGGGTTCACGAAGTTACCCACCCTTCATCGCCCCACCGTTTCTATGCTCTGGAAGCGCTCATCATCGCCGACATCGAGTTGAGCCAGTACAAAAGCAGCGAGGCACTTGTTCTGGCCAACGAGTCGCTGGCTACAGCCATCAACCGCGCCCATGACTACGTTCTGATGAAGCTCCATGAGCATCGTAATCTTCTCGGCTTTATGCCGCAAGAAAACGGGACAGAGATAGACGGCACACTCCACTGGTCGATGGACAAAACCAAATTCTCGATGCTCTGCATAGCGTTGAAGGTGGGCAAATGCTTCGGCAACTGTTCCCTTGACAAAATAGTCAAGCGACTCGGCAAGGCATTCAATGTCAAAGTATCTACCCAGTATGTGCGTAACCGTATACAGAGTTTCACCCAACGCAATCAGGATTACAGCCCGACCGACTTCATCGAATATCTGCTTTATTGTCTCAAAAGCTTCATGCTCGGAGAGGGAGATGAAGAAAAGACCGCCTGATGTCTGACCACTATATCCAAACAAAAAAAATTTCATTTTCCGATACGTGATTAGTGTGTTTTTGTATGCACACATACGCAACGATGCCCTGTTCCTCGTGATGAAGAACAGGGCATGATTTTTATACCAGCTGTCAGAATTGTTTAGGAAGCAACTTTCGCAACACAGGGTCTTTGGCTATGCGTTCCAACTCTCTGTCAACTATATCACGTACATCCTTTTTCACAAGCTCATAGTTTTTCTGGATTACCTCTTTCATGCCTGACCGGTCGGGGGTGTTATCCTTAAAATCAGTCAGTATCGGGATGGGTATATATCGGGATTCCTCCGTCTTGACTTTTTCGGAGTCCACAACAATCTCGGCATGGAAAATCTTTTGGGTTATGCGTTGGTCGATATTGTCGCTGACAGCGCCCACAAAGATTCCCTGCGTCAGTGTCGAGATTTTACTCTGCGGAATCAGGCTGTCCATCTGCGTGTTTATGGAGTGGCTCACATCGTTACGGTTGATGCTCATGGACTGGCGCTGCTGCAATACCTTTCCGAATCTTTCGGAAAGTGTCTTGGCGGTTTCGCCAACGACCTGTCCGGAGAAGATGTTGCCGACGGTATTCATCACCACGGCAGCCTCCTTGTCACCATAGTCGCGTTTGAGTTGAGAGAAATCCTGAAAGCCGAGGCAGACGGCAACCTTGTTGCTTCGAGCTGTGGCTATAAGATTGTCGAGGCCCTTGAAATAGATGGTGGGGAGTTCGTCTATGACAACCCCTGACTTCAACATTCCTTTCTTGTTGATTAGTTTTACAATTCTGCTGTTATACAGACCGAGTGCCGCCCCGTAGATGTTCTGACGGTCGGGATTGTTGCCGACACACAGTATCTTCGGTTCTTCTGGATTGTTGATGTCGAGAGTAAAATCATCCCCGGTCATAATCCAATATAACTGCGGAGAAATCATACGGGTAAGAGGAATCTTTGCGGAAGCTATCTGTCCCTGAAGCTGTTCCTGTGCGTTGCCCTGCCATGCGTCGATAAACGGAGAGAGATAGTTTTCCAGTTCAGGATAGCTTGTCAGGATCGGGAATATCTGTTCGTATGGCCGGCAAAGAAATTCTATCGCATGAGGGAATGTGCAGTATTTACCGTTCTCAAATCGCTTCAAATACCATATGATAGCGGCGAAAAGGACGATTGGCGACTCCACAAAGAAGTCTCCCTGCTTTTGCAGCCACGTGCGGTTCAAGTTCATCATGATGGTATAGGCCGACTCGTAAGCGTCGGCAATATCCGTCATGAAATCGGGATGGATAGGGTTACAGCGGTGAGAATGTTCCGGATCATCGAAGTTGATGAAGCAGAACCGAGGCTTTACCTTGCCGTATTTGTCCATATTCGCAAGCATGTGGTTATAGGCGATAGTCGTGAGGTCGGGGCACTTGAAGTCATAGATATATGCCGCAAATCCCTTCTCTATCTGCTGTTTGATAAAACTGTTGACTACTGCGTATGACTTGCCGGATCCGGGAGTGCCAAGCACGATGGTGGCTCTAAACGGATTGACCACGTTTATCCATCCCCGATGCCATTTCTTCTTATAGAAGAATTTCGTAGGGAGATTAACAGAATACTCATTGTCGAGGCGTTTCGTTTCCTGCATGAAGGATTCATTTTCCTCGTTGAAGCGGTCGTCCATCATATTGTTCTTCAGCAGACGGCTCATCCATACGCCGCCTAACAGCAGGCATACGAAACCGGCTATTGTTGTTGCGATATACAGCATCGTCCAGCCGAGACTGACCATCCACCAGTTCAGGAAGAACAGAACGGCGCCGATGCTCAGGAACATCCATATTTGGCTCCATTTTATTTTCTCGTTCTTAACACCCTTCGTGCCGAAGCACGAAAGGACAAGAAGTAGCAAAGACCACCATTTGGCGTTCCATGCGTTTTTGAAAAGGCCTCCGGCCTCGTTGAGATTGCCGAGGACTTTCATTGTCTCAGGATGAAATCGCCATCCTTCGACCAATGCCTGTGAGAACCAATAGATATTGGCAACCACAAGGATTATGCTGACACCACGGAGCAAGTCCATGATTTTGGCCAGCGATCTTAAATCGTCTTCTTGTTGACTCATTGAAATGTATGTTTTAGAATTTATAATTTGGGGCCACGACGCTTTTTCTTCTTGCGCCGTTGCATCTCGCGGTAGAAGGCCTCCTCCTGTGCATCGAAAGCCGGGCCGACAGAGAACAGACCTCCAAGCCCGTCGAACATGGAAGTGTCATCATAACCGTGCGGATGGCTTTGTACGGGCGAGGATTGTGCAGTCTGCCCATGCCGGTTGGATTGATCGTCGGATGCAGTGCCACCGGAATGGCTCCTTTCTCCATGAGACTGATGCCGACTATTGTCAGGAGTCGTACTATTATCTTTAGTGTTACCTTGCGTCTGGATAATCGGTTTATCTTCCGGATGATTGAACCAATTTTCGAGAGCATTGGCGGAGAACTCCTTCCCAAGACGAGAGCCATTGAGAACTGTCCGGGTATTGTGGTCGATATAGGTTGCACCATATATCCGGCCATCATCTGTGTATCGAAGCACAAGCTCTATGTTCTCCGCTTTCATACGGGCGATGAAATCGTCCTTGCCGGATGACTGCGCCATGACCGCTGCGACTTTTCTTTTCGTGGGTCTGACATCTGTCTTCTCTCTGGCACGTTCATATCTCTTCTCGATTGCCTCTCGTCCGGCAAACTTACCAAGGCGCGATGCCTTGAAAGGCGAAGCGATAGTCTTGCCCTCATCATCAGTGGCAAAATATACCAGCCCATGATACTCCCTGCCGTTTACCCGTCCGTCGGCTTCCTCACACCTTATATTATATAAGGAGAGGATTGCGTTGTATTCGCCAAGTGTCTGGAACTTATATCGCATACCGACCATTTTGACCGTGTTGGCGACCTGTCGCTTGATGTCGCCCGAAGGATCAATCTTTTTGATAGGCATATCAGGTGTGATTTTCTGACGCTCGGCGGTATGAAGTCCATACTTCTTTTCAAGTTCACGTGTTATCTCCTTGCTGCGGTAGTAATTATTTTTGGAGTCAATCGCGGAACCGTCGGGTCTGACACGCAAGGCAACTATATGGATATGATGTCGGCCGATGTCCTCATGCTTCACTACAAGGTAAGGCATTTCGGCAAAACCCATCTTCTCCATGTACTCATGGGCAATCTGAATATACTGTGCCTCACTGAGCCGGTCATCGGGATGCGGGTTGAGGGATATGTGCATCATAGTTTTCTCTGCCTTGGTTGCCTGAGGCATCCATCGCTTGAAATCCTCGAAAACCCTCTGAATATTTATAGTCCCGGTGCCGTCATTGTAGAGCTTGTTGGTATCAAGCACCCTGCCATGCTCCTTGTTGATTTTCTCCCCGTTATACACCAAACTGCCGTATAAGGAATTGCCTAAGGAGATTTTCGCAACCATCGCTCGTCGAAATCCTTTGCGAGATCGACAATCTCGCGGTTGAGCTTCACAAGTTCAATGGTCAGGTTCTCTATCTTATAGAGTGCCGCCATCGCTTTCTTTTCGTTGAAATTCTCCCTGAGAGTGGTAAGCAGAAGGTTATAGCTTATGCGGATCTCACGGTAGTGGTTGTTCATGTTCGATAGACGGTCGATGAAAATACGGCTGTTGTCATCGACAACATGGACCTTGAAAGGTTTCCCGAATATCTGCATCTTGATGAAGGCAGAGAGGGATTCTATGCCTGACTGCCCCTGCATCGAGAGCAATCTGGATTTTTCCGAAGCGGTGAAGTTCACCGAACATCGGAAGGCGGTGGAAGGGTCGTCCTTTTTATGCCGCCCTCCACGGTAACTGTTTTGATTCATAAAAACGGGATTTGGTGGTTAAATGGATACGGTGCCGGATAGCACCGAAGAAAATCCTATGGCGATTACGACTTTGGAGTAATCGCAACAGCTCCATGCAATGGCAAGGGGTTTATGCTGCAAAATGAGTTTCATGCAGCGTAAACCATACCTTGCAAGGTTCATGTGAACCTCTAAATCTTATGTAAACAGGAACTGATGCAGATTATACGGAATCAATATCCCAATGGATTGATTCAACCAGAAAAAGCCGTGGCTTCGGCCCGACCCATGCCGGATTTATCACCGAATATTACAATATTGGCGATAATCATAAGCCTCGCTTAGAGAACTTTCTTTGCATAGAGTAACAACGAAAGCCCCATAAATGGTTTTCGCTAATTTTTCCAAATGCCCGGATATGACCACGATATGCTTTGAAATGCACATTTCCAAAACGAAATAATCTATTTTCAATCAGCCAATGTTTAAGTTGCAAAGGCAGTCGGTCACATGGCTCGGTGCCAATGTCTCTGACTGTCTATCAGGCAAGGCAGATGTTCAACCGAACTGCCGTTCAGACTCACGGTTATTTGTCTGAACTTATCTGTGTCTGTTCGGTCATCACAATGATTGCCCATTCACATGGATATGTTTCTGTCCACCCGTCTGATTGCAGACCTGTCTGACCAGATGACTGACCGGTACCTCCTGCAATCAGACCCTGCCGGCTGACTGGCTGACCGAACAGACAGGCAATCAATATAATGAATGGCTGACCGATTGAACAAATGCCCGGATATGCCCACGATATGAATTGAAACGCACATATCGAAAACAGAAAAATCTTTTTCTTCCGACATTGCGTTTCACTTACAAACGACCGACAAACCTCTCGGCGAAATCAAATCGCCGGCGGTAACCGAAAAAGCTGAATCAGCGACACCTGCAATCAGACAGGGCCGGCGGTGACAGCGATACCGGCTGACTGAACAGACGGGAAGACGGCTGACTGAACCTATTGCCGGATGTGTGTATGTAGAAACGGCAAATCAGTCAAAACGACAATCACGGAGTCAGTAGAACAGCCTTTTGTATCGACATACAATCGCCCGGTTAAAATATCATACGGCTGACCGTATGGCTGAATCACTGAACAATCATCCTTTCGCCTGATTGTGGAAGCATACCGACCCACAACTCCACATATCAGTGCAAGCCACTCCGGATATATCAGCGGGAAGTGGCCCCCAATGGCTATGCGCCCTCCATGAGTTAAACAATCCCATTTACAAATCCTTTGAATTTTCTTATGAGCGACCCCGTATTTGTCGCCTTTGCGTCCCAGAAGGGAGGCTCAGGCAAATCGACACTGACGGCGCTAACGGCAAGCTACCTCCACTATGTCGAAGGAGTGGATGTTCTGGTAGTTGACTGTGATTCCCGTCAGTACACCCAGAAAGACTATCGTGACCACGATATTGTCGTAATCAACGAGACCCCGGCCTTGAAGAAGGCTTTCATGAACTTCTACAAGCGTTTCGACAAACAGCCTTACGAAATCCTTTACTCTACTCCGGCCACGGCTATTGAACAGGCCGAGGAATACATGAAGGATTATCCGGTGCCCAAAGTGGTGTTCTTCGACATCACAGGCACCATCAACGACATGGATCTCGTGAACCTACTTGCACGGATGCACTATCTTTTCATTCCGATCACGACCGACACCGGCGACATGAAAAGCTCCATCCGTTTCGCCAACAAGGTCATGAGCGAGATGATTGCGCCCGGAGGCTCATCCATCAAGGAGATAAAACTTGTCTGGAACCGCATCCCGTCCCGAAAGAAATCAAAACTATGCGAGTTGATTGACAACTATCTCGAAGAACTGCAACTGTCGTCCCTCAACACTGTCCTCAGCAACAGTGCCAGGTTTTCAAAAGATGACGGAGGCATGGCCGCGAGACCAACCATCTTCCGCTCGACAATGATGCCTCCCGACAAGCAGCTTCTCAAGGACAGCGACCTGCCTGAACTGGTAAGGGAGATTCGTGAAATCATAAATGTATGACCCTATGGCCGATGAAAACAGCAAAGGATTCGATGCCGCCAATTTTCTCGACAATTACCGGGAGGATATAGCGACACCGGTCCGCAAGACCAAGAAACAGGGTGTACAGCAGCCTGTGATTGAGACACCCACGCCGGAGGTGGAGACACCACCTCCTAAGATCTGTCAGGATACTGTCCGCAAAACACGTTCAGCCACTGACGGCAAAACCTCTGACAGCATTTTATCACAAGAGGAAAGCTATATTCAGGAATTTCTTGTGGAGCGAGTGCCTATCGGGTTCTCAAAGTCCGGCTGGCAGGTCGCCGTGTCGGAAGCTCACCATGACAAAATCGTAAAAATAATAGCGATACTCGGTGAACGGCTGACATTCGGCGGTTTTGTCGATAACATCCTGCGCAAACATTTCGATGAGAACAAGGATATTATCCGGAATCTCATATCGAAAAACACTGATTTCTAACCACCAAATCCAAGTTAAATAACAGAAACATGAATAATCCAAGATTCTGCGACCTTCATGCCTGCGGCGTGAAAATCGCAAAGGAGGTCGAGACAGGCCTCCCCGTGGAAAAGGACATCGCGGCATACCGTGATGAGTTCCTGACTCCATACACTGTCGGTGCCAGAAAGGGCATCTTCGTACCGCGCGAACTGGTTGACAAACTCTCCAAGACCATCGCGCTCTTCGGCAATCCCGACCTTACAATCGGAGCCTTCGTGACCAATATCCTGATTTCTCACCTTGCCGCTAACCGTACAGTCATCAACGAACTGACTGGCCGTGGCTCCAAAACGGTGCTGGTATGATGGACAGATTCTATTATTACCTGTTCTACGGGTCTTTCACCCTGATGCCGATTCTGTTGCTTCTGATACTCATCACACAGCAACGCTGCCGAGTATGGGCCAAAAGATGTGCCCGAAAACTCGACATCATCAATGATACGGTCGAAAGCGTAAAGTATTCCGCTGAATCAGCGATTACACGCTACTTGTCGGATTCTGTGCCGGACAAAATACACGGCCTTCTCTCTGAAATGGTGGAGAAGCATTTCAGAGAGAATGTTCTTCCGTGCGAAGTTCGGCCTGAAGATGTTGAATTTGGCTCTCCATACAAGGAGCCGGAAATATTCCCCAAGGAATCGTTTGACATCAATGATTTTCCGACGATGGAACCTGAGCTACAGGAGAAACTCAGACCTGCGATAGAAACCATAGTCTTTGAGGAAGGTTATGCTGACAAATATATAAATCGCCCTTCCTTCAATCTCAATGGCATCGGGATGAAACGTGTCGCCCTGTCTCCCGAACATTGGACAAAGCTGGTAAGTCTTGGCTTTGTAAATGAGGAGCCGGTATCTGTAAGTGCCATAGTGCATAACATTCTTGCTGAACATTTCGACAAATACGGCAAGGAGATCGGGGAACTCGTAATAATCGGTGACCGTAACAAGAAATATGGTTATGGGAGGAATTGAGATTTTTATCGGAGGCGGTATCCTTGTCTGCAATGCCGTTCTGGTTGCCTACCTGATTAAATCGGGCCAAAGCCGGAACAATGTAAAGCAAGACAATAATCCTTCCGAACCTATATCGGATGATACGCCGGTAGCAGCGCCGCCGGATTCTGTTCCTCCGTCAAGCTCTGTTGGAGACACAGGTGTGGCACCAAGCAAATTCAGTATGGATGAATTTATGGCTAAGGTGGCTTCTGAAATCGTATCGGATGTAAGGAAGCAAATGCCGAAAATGCTGTCTGAAATGGTCGGAGAACTGAAAGTGCAGGATGTGGAGTTTGTCCCTGATGACGAGATTGAGAAATTCTCTCCCGCGAAGGTCATAGCGCCATTGAACAGTGACGAGATTGAGGATGCCTTCAATACCGACATGAGGGATATAGACGATGCGCCTCCGTCAGAACCGATGGCCAAAGCCGCCTCGATAGATGAACTTGAACAGGCGGTGGCGACGGCTGTAAATCCGGAATCATCCGATGAAGAACTGGCTGCTGCCGGAAAGGTTATCGAACCTTACAGAGAAACACGACTGTACGATGTCATAACGTCAAATGAAGAGATTGACCGTCGCGTGGAACTATGTTTCAGACTATCAATTCAGTCGGAACTGTCTCTGAAAAAGATACCTTCAAAAAAAGAAGAATCGCCGGAACCCGACAATGCCAGGTCTTCAAAGAAAACCGTGTCAAGGTCGTTATCCGTAGACCTCGATAAAGTTGATCCTGAGACATTCGATGTTGCCGACATCCTGAAAAAATAATCGGCGACCACTAAAATCCCGCGTCCGAAAGGACAAAAAATCCAACCCCAATTTATCAACCCGAAGTGTGGGCTGCTCCCGTCTGCGGAGCGGTCGGGGGCTGCCTATGCTTAAAAATACTGAAACAAAAACATGAAAATGACTATCAAGAATCTCAACAAGACTATCTGTAAACTCGTCGGAAGCCGTGGCTTCCAGTTTGCCATGCTTTTCGTCATGGCACTCGCAACCGGCATCCGTGCCTACGCCGCCGGTAACGGTCTCAGCGGTATCAACGAGGCTACCTCTATGGTAACCAGCTACTTTGACCCTGGCACCAAGCTCATCTACGCCATCGGCGCCGTGGTGGGTCTCATCGGTGGCATCAAGGTCTATTCCAAATGGTCATCGGGTGATCCCGACACCAGCAAGACCGCCGCGTCATGGTTCGGTGCGTGTATCTTCCTGATTGTCGCCGCCACAATCCTCCGCTCGTTCTTCCTCTAATTCGACGACATGGCCGAGTATGCTATCAACAAAGGCATAGGACGGTCGGTGGAGTACAAGGGACTGAAGGCGCAGTATCTGTTCATTTTCGCCGGCGGGCTTCTCGCCCTGTTCGTGGTGTTCGTCATCATGTATATCGCCGGAGTATCCCAATGGATATGTATCGGATTCGGCGTTACTGCCGCCTCAGCCCTTGTGTGGCTCACCTTCCATCTCAATGCCAAGTACG
>OLHE01000368.1_pt1 | contig 39164 bp, 36 predicted proteins | sample 1605821 | NCBI WGS metagenome assembly OLHE01 (sample SAMN03283250) | human gut metagenome | biome: human-associated habitat; material: feces | host: Homo sapiens | place: USA | collected 2013
CTTTATTATTTTTGGTTTCTCAAAGGTTTGTTATTTACTTTTCAATGTGCTTTTTTAAGTCTTCAACAAGATGTTCTTGCTGAAGACAATATCTATTTTAGCACAGCAATTTTATAAAGTCAACACATTTTTAAAATTTTTTTAAATATTTTTTAAAGAATTTTTTACTAGTTAATTTTTCCTTTATTTTTCGCCATTTTTCGCGTTTGAATTTATAATATTTTTTTATTGTTAATCTTGTTTTTTATAAAATTATGATTATACATTTTCAAATGCACATTATTTAATTTCTGTTTTTAACAACTTCATACATTATAATTCCAGCTGAGACAGCTGCATTTAATGAAGTAATTTTGCCCTTCATTGGAATTTTTACTAAGAAGTCACAATTTTCTTTTACCAATCTACTCATTCCAAATCCCTCACTACCAATAACAATTGCTATTGGCATTTTATAATCTTGCTTTGTATATATTGTATTTGTATCCATGTCAGTTCCACAAATCCATACATCTTGTTCTTTTAAATATCTAATTGTTTCATTTATATTATTAACTCTGGCAATCTTCATATATTCTACTGCACCAGCAGACACTTTGCTTACTGTACTATTTACAGAGGCTGCTCTTCTTTTAGGTATAATAATCCCATGAACACCAGCCGTCTCTGCCGTTCTAATAATAGATCCCAAGTTATGTGGATCCTCTATTCCATCTAATATTAGTATAAATGGCATTTCATCTTTTCTTTTTGCTTCTTCTAAAATATCTTCTACTTCACAGTAATCATAAGGTGGTACTATTGCAATGACTCCTTGGTTATTCGGAGTTTGTGCAATTTGGTTTAGTTTGTTTCTTTCCATTTCTGTAACAATTATTTTTCTTTCTTTAGCTATTGCCAATATTTTATGTATTGAACCGTGTTTTTCTCCATTAGCTACTAATATTTTATTTATGTCTCTGCCTGATTCTAAAAGTTCTAATACTGCATTTCTGCCTTCTACTTGATCATTATATTCTTCTTTTTCCATCAAATACTCTCCTATTTTTTTAGTAATTCTATTTAAAAGACATTTGGTATTTTTTTGAATATCTTTTACTAATTTACTCTTCATCTAATTTAAGAACAGACAAGAATGCTTCTTGTGGGATTTCAACATTACCTATTTGTCTCATTTTCTTTTTACCACGTTTTTGCTTTTCTAGCAATTTCTTCTTTCTAGTTATATCTCCGCCATAGCATTTAGCCAGTACATCTTTTCTCATTGCAGATATAGTTTCTCTTGCTATGATTTTACCTCCAATAACAGCTTGTAGTGGAATTATAAATAATTGCCTTGGTATAACATCTTTAAGTTTCTCTACCATTTTCTTTCCCTTTTCATAACTACTATCTCTATGTACTATAAATGATAAAGCATCCACGCCTTCTCCATTTACCCATATATCTAATTTTACCAAGTCTGACCTTTTGTACTCTTTAAATTCATAATCAAATGAAGCATAACCTTTTGTCTTAGATTTTAGAGTATCAAAGAAATCATATATAATTTCATTTAAAGGCATTTCATAAATTAAGTTAACTCTTGTTGCATCTAAATACTTCATATCAATATATGTTCCACGTCTGTTTTGGCATATTTCCATAATTCCACCAACATATTCTTTTGGTGTAATTATTTCTGCTTGTACCATTGGTTCTTCCATATAGTCTATTTCATTCGGTGTTGGCATATCAGATGGATTATACAAATCTAATACTGTTCCATCTGTTTTATGTATTTTGTATATAACTGATGGAGAAGTTGTTATTAAACTTAAGTCAAATTCTCTATCCAATCTTTCTTCTATTATTTCTAAATGTAATAAGCCTAAAAATCCACATCTAAACCCTGAACCTAATGCTCCTGATGTTTCTGGTTCATATTCAAGTGCGGCATCATTTAATTTTAATTTTTCTAATGCCACTTTTAAATTCTCATAATCGCTTCCATCTATAGGATAAATTCCACAGTACACCATTGGGTTTACTTTTTTATACCCAGGTAATGGCTCTTGGGCAGGACCTTCCTTTAAAGTAATTGTATCTCCAACTCGTACATCTTGTAGACTTTTGATACTTGCTGCAATATATCCAACTTCTCCAGCCTTCAAATCATTGCTAGGCGCATATTTACCTGGTTCAAAATATCCTACTTCTGTAATTGTAAAACTCTTGCCTGAAGACATTAGAATCATTTCGTCTCCAACTTTGACAGTTCCGTCTTTAATACGTACATAAGCAATAGCACCTTTATAATTATCATAAATAGAATCAAATATTAAAGCTTTAAGAGGAGCTGTTTCGTCTCCTGTTGGTGCTGGTAAGTCAGTTACTATTCTCTCTAATACTTGGTCTACATTTAAGCCTGACTTTGCAGAAATACATGGGGCATCTTGAGCTGGTATTCCTATAATGTCTTCAATTTCTTTTTTTACTTCTTCTGGTCTTGCATTTGGTAAGTCAATTTTATTTATAACTGGTAAAATTTCCAAATCATTATCAATTGCCAAATATACATTTGCTAGAGTCTGTGCTTCAACACCTTGACTACTATCTACTACCAAAACTGCCCCATCACATGCTGCCAAGCTTCTAGAAACCTCATAATTAAAATCCACATGCCCGGGCGTATCTATTAAATTAAGTTCATAGTCATTACCGTCTTTTGCACGATACTTCATCCTAACAGCTTGTGACTTAATTGTAATTCCACGTTCTCTTTCTATATCCATATTATCTAAAACTTGATTTTCCATTTCTCTTTTAGATAATACACCTGTCATTTCAATTAACCTATCTGCTAAGGTAGATTTGCCATGATCTATATGTGCAATAATACTAAAATTACGAATAAACTTTTTTCTATCCTGCATATTCTTTCTCCTCGTTTTTACATATATGATATTTTAGCATATTTATATTTGAAAAGCAATTAAAAAGTTCTAACTAATATGTTAGAACTTATATAGAATTAGTCTCATTTAATCTTATATCTGGCAAAATGTTTCTATAATAATCTTGCCAATAATCTTCATTTAATTCATAATCGTCATATGTTTCATTATATAACTCAGGTTCATTTATTACGGTAAATATCACTCCTATAGTAATTATAGAGCTAATAATTATTACCGGAATTGCCAATGCACTAATAACCAAACCTGCTATTCCAATACCTTTTTTACCTCCTTCAATTTTGCTCTTTTTAGCAACATCTACTGCACCTAATATCAATCCAACAATTGCTAAAGCAAACATAATAAAACAAATAAATGGTATCCATCCCATTGATAATGAAATAATTCCTAATATTAACGAAGCTATTCCCATAAAAACTCCCCCTTATTTAATTTACTCTTTAATTATAAAATATTTAGCATATTTTGTCAATTTTCTTTACAAAAAGCTTAAGATAATATAAAATATGTTTAGATTATTTTTGAGGAAAGACTATGAATAAATTTATTTCAAAAAGTGAGCAAGATACTATAAATTTTGCTGAAAACTTTGCAAACCAATTACATAAAAAAGATATTATTGTTTTGTCAGGTGATTTAGGTTCTGGCAAGACAAAATTTGTGCAAGGTATATTGAAACACTTTGGATTAGAAAATGAAATTTCTAGTCCTACATTTACTATTGTAAATGAGTACAATGCAAATATTTGCCCTATATACCATTTTGACGTGTATCGTTTAGCTGATATTGATGAGTTTTACGCTATGGGTGGAGAAGAATATTTTGAAAATGGAATTTGTCTTATTGAATGGGGCGAAATAATTGAGGATGCATTGCCTTCTAATTATATAAAAATTACATTTAGTAAAAGTAAAGAAAATGATGAATATAGAGAATTGAACATAGAAAGGATTACAAGATGAAAATACTAGCAATTGATACTTCTTCTAAGAATGCAGCTGTTGCAATTTTAGAAAATCAGAATACAATAATTGAATTAAATAATGATGATGAAAAAACACATTCTCAAAAGTTAATGCCTATGATCGACGAGGCCTTTAAAAAATCAAATTTATCATTAGATGATATAAACTTAATTAGTTGTTGCCTTGGTCCTGGCTCTTTTACAGGTGTTAGAATTGGCATTGCTACTGCTAAAGCATTTGCAGATAGTAAGAATATTCCTACAGTTGGAGTTTCGTCTTTAGAAGCTTTGGCTCACAATTTGAACCAAGATGGACTTATTTGCAGTTTGATAAATGCCAATAATGGTAATGTTTATGCAGGACTTTTTGAAATTGTCGAAGGTAAAACTTTAAAGAGCAAATCAGATTTTCTTTCTTTTAAAGATTCAAATGGAGATATTTCACTAAATCCATTAAGAGATTTTGTTGAAGAAAATAACGAATTTTCTAACATTTCATTTATTGGTGATGGTGCAATTTTATATAAAGATTTAATTGAAAAAATGATTTTTAAAAAATATGATATTACTGTTATTGAAGAGCAAATTTCAACTGGTATAAGCATTGGAAAAATTGGTTATACTAAATACAAAAATGGTGAATATGGCGATTCAAGCTTTTTATCTCCTATTTATTTAAGAAAATCTCAAGCAGAACTTGCTTTAGAAGAAAAGAATGGAATAAAAAATGATTAGTGAAATGAATTTACAAGATTTAGAAAATATTAAAGGTTGCTTGTTAACCGACTTTGATAATTTTTGGTCATACAATATTTTAAAACAAGAATTAGAAAATGGTAAATCAAAGTATTTTGTTGCAAAACAAGAAAATGAAATTGTAGGATTTGCCGGAATACTGTTAATTATTGATCAAGTCAATATTATGAATATTGTTGTAAAAAAAGATAAAAGAAACTTTGGTATTGGCTCTTTACTTTTAGAAGAAATTATTAGATATTCTAAAATACATAATGCAACTTCTATTACATTAGAAGTAAACGAAAAAAACATCCCAGCTATTAAGTTATATAAAAAATATGGTTTTAAACAAGTTGGTCTTAGAAGAAAATATTATAATAATGAAGATAATGCTATTTTGATGGACTTAGTATTTTAATTGGAGATTCAACATCTCTAAACTAACAAAGGAGGAAATAAAATGAAAAAAACAAATGAACTTAATTACAAAGAGTTAAAAATGGTTTGTAACCCTGATCAATTCAATTTTGAAACTACTGAAGAACTAGACCCTATCAACACAGGTATTGGTCAAGATAGAGGTATTAGAGCTTTAGAGTTTGGCTTGAATGTTGATGTTAAGGGTTACAATTTGTATATAGAGGGTCCTAGTGGTGTTGGTAAAACAATGTATGCTCGAAATTATCTTAACACTATTTCTAAAAAGAAAAAGGTTCCACAAGATTGGTGCTATATATATAACTTTGATAACCCAAACGAACCAATTGCTGTTTCACTTCCTGCTGGTGGTGGTAAAGAGTTTCAAGATTTAATGGACCACTTTATAAATGATGTTAAAGTTGATATTAAGTCTACATTTAATAATGAAGAATTTGAAAAAGAAAGAGCTTTAATTAAACAAGAATTTGAAGAAAAACGTAGTGTTTTAATGGCCAGATTAAATCAAAAATCTTCTGAATATGGATTTCAAGTTAAATCTTCTCAAACTGGTATCTACATGATGCCTGTTATGAATGGCAAAGCTATGCCTGAGGAAGAGTTTAATAAATTAGATGAAAATATTAAAAAACAGTATGAAGAAAAATCTACAATTGTACAACAACATATTATGGAGGCAATTGGCGAAATTAAAGCTATTGAAAGGGAATCTGCTAAAAAAGTGGAAGAATGGCAATCTAATGTTGCCCTACTTACTGTTAATACTCATATAAACTATATTAAATCAAAATATAAAAGAAACAAAAAAATTAATCACTTTTTAGATAGTATTAAGAAAGATATTTTAAAAAATATTTCATGTTTTGTTGATGATGGCAAAGTTAAACAACAACCTAATGTTCCTCAACCAAAACCGGAATTGGTAAAACCTTGGTTAAATTATAGAGTTAATTTGTTTGTTGATAACAGCCAAACTGAAGGTGCTCCTGTGGTTATGGACTCCAACTATTCTTATCACAATATTTTTGGTAAGTTAGAATATGAAAATTATTATGGAAGCTTAAAAACAGATTTTACTATGTTAAAACCTGGATTGCTTCATAAAGCAAATGGTGGTTATATCATTTTCCAAGCAACTGATTTACTAAGTAATAGTTTATGTTATGAGGCTTTGAAAAAAGCTTTAAGAACTAAAGAATTAGGAATTGAAAATGCAGCTGACCCTCGTTCTTCAATGGTAATGATTTCTTTAAAGCCTGAGCCTATCCCTCTTGATTTAAAAGTAATTATTATTGGAGAAGAAAACATTTATCAATCTTTACTTGCAATGGATAATGATTTTAGAAAATTGTTTAAAATTAAAGTTGAATTTGAGGATGATGCTCCTATTACTTCTGAAAATATAAATAAATTAGCAAGATTTATTGCAGGATATTGTATGCAAGAGGAACTACCTCCTCTTACTAAAGAAGCTGTTGCAAAAGTTGTAGAATATGCTTCTAAAGTTGCTGATAATCAAGAAAAACTTTCTACTCGTTTTAATGATTTAGCACAAATAATTGGTGAAGCAGCCACATGGGCTAGAATAGGTCGTTCTAAGTTAGTTACTGCTGAATATGTTGATAAAGCTTTAAGAGAAAGAGTTAATAGAGTTAAAAAATATGATTCTCGTTATATGGAAATGATAAAAGAAAACACTTTGCTTATTGATACTGACGGATTTGTAACTGGTCAAATAAATGGTTTAACTGTTATGAATGTTGGTGAATACAGTTTTGGTAAGCCAGTAAAAATAACAGCTAATACTTATACAGGTAAAAGTGGAATTATAAACATTGAACGTGAAGTTGAACTTTCTGGTTCTTCTCATTCAAAAGGTGTTTTAATTTTAACAGGATACTTAGGTCAGATGTTTGCACAGGATATTCCTCTATCTCTTACTGCTAGTGTATGTTTCGAGCAATTATATAATGGTGTTGATGGTGATAGTGCTTCAAGTACAGAGCTATATGCTATACTTTCTAGCTTGTCTGGTATTCCTATAAATCAAGCTATTAGTGTAACTGGTTCGGTTAATCAAAAAGGTGAGATTCAACCAATTGGTGGTGTTAATGATAAAATTGAAGGATTTTTCCAAATTTGTAAGATGCGTGGACTTAATGGAACACACGGAGTTATTATTCCAAAGCAAAATGTTCATAATTTAAATCTTTCTGATGAGGTTATTGAGGCTGTTAAAAATGGAGATTTTCATATTTATGCTATTTCTACTATTGAAGAAGGAATTGAATTATTAACCGGAGTTCCTGCTGGTAAGAAAGATGCAAATGGACATTTCCCTGCTGGTTCAATTAATTATCTAGCTTATGAAAAATTAAAAAAATATGCTCAAGTTTCACAAAAAAATAACTAGTTCAAAACTAGTTATTTTTTTGTATATAAGTAGCATATAATACTTTTTTATTTTGCACTTATTATTTTCCCTCCACCTAGAACTATGTCATCTATATAGAATACTGCTGATTGACCTGGCGTTACACGTGCTGTTGGTTTTTCAAAGCACACTTTTATTAGGTCATCTCCTACCATCTCTATTGTTGCTTTGTCTTCTTTTGCTGAATATCTTGTTTTTACTAATACTGGCATTTTGCCTTTAATTTCATCAACTAATAATAAGTTAATTTCATTTACTAACATTTCTGTGCTATATATTTCGCTTTCTTTGCCAACAATAACTTGATTTTTTTCTTTGTTAAAACCAATTACATACAAAGGCTCTTTATATGAAATTCCAAGTCCCTTTCTTTGTCCTATTGTATAATTATATAGTCCATTGTGTTTTCCTAATACCTCTCCATCTGAAGTTACTATATCTCCCTCTTCTGGCTTTATATTAGAATTATTTTCTAAGAACTTTTTATAATTTCCATCTGGAATAAAGCATATATCTTCACTGTCTGGTTTGTTTGCTACCTTCAAATTGTTTTGTCTTGCTATCTCCCTTATTTGCTCTTTATTTTCAAAATCTGCTAGAGGAAACAATACATGTTCAATTAAATCTTTAGGAATTTGCCATAATACATAACTTTGATCCTTTTTCCCTGCATTTGACTTTTTCAAAACCCATCTTTTATATTTTTCACTATACTCTGTTTTAGCATAATGACCTGTTGCAATATAATTACAACCAAGTTCTTTTGCTTTTTCATACATTGCGCCAAATTTTAAATACTTATTACATTCAATACAAGGATTTGGTGTTTTGCAGTTTGCATAACAGTTAATAAAGTCATCTATTACATGTTTTTTAAACTCTTCTTTATAGTCATAAGTAAAATGTGGTACTCCAATTGAACTACAAACATTTTTAGCATCTATATATGTATTTATATTGCAACAACTGCTTTCTGCAAATAGTTCTAATGTTGTTCCTATTACTTCATATCCTTGTTGCTTTAGTAATAATGCTGACACACTGCTGTCTACTCCACCGCTCATTCCTAACAATACTTTCTTATTTTCCATTTTTATACTATCTCCTTTATTGTATGTAATGCTAAAAGTACATATTTTTCATGTTATTATAATACTGTTTTAATGTAATTACAAGATACTAAATTCTAATAAGTAAAAAAGTGAAAAGTCATCCTTTTATAAAGATAATTTTCACTCTTTTATTTATAAAGTTATCTAGATTATTCTTTTACTTCGTCAACTTTTTCTTCGCTAACTGTATCTGTAACTTCTTCTACAACTGGAGTTTCTGTTTCAACAGCTGGAGCTTCTTCTGGAGCATCTTCAACTGGAACTTCTTCAGCTAATTCTTCTTTTACAGTAATTTCTTTGTTTTCAATTCTAGCACCTGTATTTTCTTTTGTCTTAGCAGCTTTACCAACTCTGTCTCTTAAGTAGTATAGTTTTGCTCTTCTAGCTTTACCAACTCTTACTACTTCAACTTTTTCTACTAATGGTGAATGTACTAAGAATGTTTTTTCAACACCTACACCATAAGAAATTTTTCTTACTGTGAAAGATGCATTTACTCCTCCGTTTTGTTTTTTAATGATAATTCCTTCAAATACTTGAATTCTTTCTCTATTACCTTCTTTAATTTTTTGATGTACTTTAACTGTATCACCAACTTTTAAATCTGGTATCTTGTTTTTTAATTGCTCGTGTTCAATTGATTTTACGATATCCATAACTTTGAATATCCTCCTTTCTTTTTATTTTAATAAATCTGGTCTTTTTTGTTTTGTTATTTCGAGAGATTTTTGTTCTCTCCATTTTCTTATATTTTCATGATGTCCAGATAATAACACCTCTGGAACCTTTTGTCCGTGGAATTCTTCTGGTCTTGTGTATTGTGGATATTCTAAAAGGTTATTTGTAAAAGACTCTTCTTGTGTAGATTCTTGTTTTAATACCCCTTGTATATATCTACTAACACTGTCTACTAACACCATCGCTGGTATTTCTCCACCTGTTAGCACATAATCTCCAATTGATATTTCTTCATCTACAATTTCGTCTATAACTCTTTGATCTATTCCTTCATAATGTCCACATAATAAAATTAAATGTTCTTGTTTAGAAAGTTCTAAGACTTTTTCTTGATTTAGCACTTTTCCTTTAGGTGATAAATATATGACTTTTGCATTCTCTTTATTTTGTATTGAAGAATATGCATCATATACTACGTCTGGCATCATTACCATTCCTGCTCCACCACCATATGGTGTATCATCTACTTTTTTGTGTTTATCTTTAGAAAAATCTCTAATGTTAATTAAATTTATTTGTATTAACTGCTTTTCAATTGCTTTTCCAATAACGCTTTGCTTAACTGCTTCAAACATTTCTGGAAAAAGAGTTAATATATCAAATTTCATTATTTTTCCTTTCTTAAACTAATCCTTTTATTAAATGAACTATTATTTTTTCTTGTTCTAAATCAATTTGTTTAATTACTTCACCAATTCCAGGTAATAATATTTGTTTTCCATCTTCTGATTTTATAACATAAATATCATTTGCTCCTGAATTGTATATGTCTTCTACTTTTCCAAGTAATATATCTTCGTCAGTATAAACTGATAGTCCAAGTAAATCTGCTATAAAATAGGTATCTTCTGGAAGCTTTCTTGCATTTTTTCTTGCTATTTTTATATAGCAACCTCTATACTTTTCAGCTTCTTCAACAGTATCAATTCCTTTTAGTTTAAGTATAATTTGATTTTTACTATATTTTACTTCTTCAATTTGAATGTCTAATAGTTTTCCATTTTTTTCTACCAGAATAGATTCTAGTTCTTCAAATTGAGAAATATCGTCTGTAAAAGGATTTACTTTTACCATACCTTTAATTCCAAAGTGATTTACAATTTGACCTAATTCAAAATATTCTTGTTTCATAATTTTCCTCTAATCCACAAATTCAATAATTACCTTTTTGTGTTCTTTGGCAGCTAAAGATTTCATAACAGTACGAATTGCTTTTGCAATTTTTCCTTGTTTTCCAATTACTTTTCCCATATCTGAGTCTGCTACTTTTACTTCAAATACTGTAGCTCTTTCCTCTTCTCTTGAGTTTATAGTAACTTGTTCTTTATTGTCTACCAAGTTTAGAATAATGGTTTCTAAAATTTCTTTCATTTAAGTTTTACCTTCCTTGTGAAAATTATTTTTTAGCTACTCTTTCTACTAATTCTTTTACTGAATCTGTTGGTTTTGCACCATTTTTGATCCATGTAGCTAATTTTTCGTTATCTATTACTATTGTAGAAGGTTCTGTCATTGGATCATATGAACCAATTTTTTCGATGATTTTTCCATCTCTTGGGCTTTTAGAGTCTGCTACAACTATGTGATAGAATGGAGCTTTTTTAGCACCTTGTCTTTGTAATCTGATTTTTACCATTTGTTTTTTCACCTCCTGAAAATTTGTTATTTATATTTTTTAAAATTAAAATCTAAAATTTAAAATTCTTCAAGTCCATACCCTTCATCATCTTTTTCATTCCACCTTTGTTATTTTGCATTTGTTTCATCATTTTTTGTGTCATTTCAAAAGATTTCATGAATTTATTTATTTCTTGTACTGAAGTTCCACTACCTTTTGCAATTCTTACTCTTCTGCTTCCATTTAGTAGTTTTGGATTTTTTCTTTCAGCTTTTGTCATAGAACAAATCATTGCTTCTATTCTAACAAATTCTTTGTCATCTATTTTTACATCTTTTAGCTGATTCATTCCTGGAACTAGTTTTAGTAAAGATGAAAATGAACCCATTTTTTTAATTTGTCTTAGTTGTGTTAAATAGTCGTCTAAGTCAAACTCTTTTTTCTTAAGCTGTTTTTCTATTTTTTCAGCTTCTTCTAAGTCAAAACTTTCTTCTGCTTTTTCAATAATTGAAAGTACATCACCCATTCCTAAAATTCTTTGTGCCATTCTATCTGGATGAAATACTTCTATATCACTTAATTTTTCTCCTGTTGCTGCAAATTTAATTGGTCTACCTGTAACTTTTTTTACTGATAGTGCAGCACCACCACGAGTATCACCATCTAATTTTGTAAGTACAACTCCATCAATACCTAGATTTTCATTAAATGATTTTGCTACATTTACAGCATCTTGACCTGTCATACTGTCTACTACTAATAGAATTTCATGTGGTTTTACATTTAACTTCACATTTTTTAGTTCTTGCATTAATTCTTCATCAATATGCAACCTACCAGCTGTATCTAGTATTACTACATCATTTAATTTGCTCATTGCTGTTGACATAGCTTGTTTAGCTATATGTACAACATCTTTTGACTGTTCATTTGCAAATACTGGTATGTTAAGTTGGGCTCCAACTACTTGTAATTGCTTAATAGCTGCTGGTCTATAAACATCACATGCAACTAATAATGGCTTTTTACCTTGTTTGCGAAGTAAGTTTGCAAGTTTTCCTGCTGTAGTTGTTTTACCAGAACCTTGAAGACCTACTAACATAATAACTGTTGGTGGATTTGGAGTGAAGTTTATCTTACTTTCTGTCCCTCCTAAAAGTTCTACTAATTCATCTTTTACTATTTTAATAACCTGTTGACCTGGCGTCAATGATTTTAATACATCTTGACCTAAAGCCTTTTCTTGTACAGATGCAATAAATTCCTTAACTATCATATAGTTAACATCTGCCTCTAGTAATGCAAGTTTTACCTCTCTAAGCATTTCTTTTAAATCTGATTCTGTAATTCTTGCCTTACCTCTAAGTCTTTTAGTAATATCTTGAAGTTTTGAACTTAATCCCTCAAAAGCCATCTGTTAGCCCCCTTCTTCTTTTTTTATGCTAAGCAACTCAACTCTTCCCTAACATGATTCAAAATTTTCTCAATTTTTTTATCAGAAGATGTAGTTTCAATTTTGCTTAACTCTTCTAATATTTCTTGAAGCTTGCGTTCTTGATTTAATGTCTTTTTCATAAATGTTAGCTTTTCTTCTAGTTCGAAAAGTTTATTTTCCCCCTTTTTTATTATGTCTCTTACTGCCTGTCTTGTTATATTATTATTTTCGGCAATTTCTGAAAGTGATAAGTCATTATTATAGTAATCATTTATTACTTGATATTGTTTTTCAGTTAGCATCTTCCCATATATTTGGCATAGCATACTTACTTTAACGTTTTTTTCCAAATGACATCACTCCTTTTTCCTGAGTAATAATTACTTTTCTGAATTAGAAAAGTTGTCTAACCGTTGGGCTCATGACCCAAAGATCAAAAAAATATTAGCATCATTTTGTAATGCTAATATACTTTACACTATTTTTGTTAATTTGTCAAGTGTTTTTAGTAATTTTTCTTATTTTATAATATTTTACATTACCATTTAATAGTAATAATAAGAGTGCTAAAATAGCACTCTTATTCTCATTCTTTATCTAGGATTTTTGATTGCTGCTTGTGCTGCTGCTAATCTTGCGATTGGAACTCTAAATGGTGAGCATGATACATAGCTTAATCCTATGTTATGGCAGAACTCAACGCTTGATGGTTCTCCACCATGTTCTCCACAGATTCCTAATTTAATGTCTGGTCTTGTTGATCTTCCTTTTTCTACAGCCATTTTTACAAGTTGTCCTACACCTTTTTGGTCTAGTTTTGCAAATGGATCAGATTCATAGATTTTTGTTTTATAGTATGAATCTAAGAATTTTCCTGCATCATCACGGCTAAATCCAAATGTCATTTGAGTTAAATCGTTTGTTCCAAATGAGAAGAATTCAGCTTCTTCTGCTATTTCATTTGCTAATAATGCAGCTCTTGGAATTTCAATCATTGTACCAATATGGTATTGCATGTCTGAACCTTTTTCTTTCTTAACTTGTTCAGCAACTTCTATTACTACATCTTTAACAAATTTTAATTCTTTCTTTTCTCCAACTAATGGGATCATAATTTCAGGAACGATATTGTATCCTTCTTCTTCTTTAACTTCAATAGCAGCTTCCATTAAAGCTCTTGTTTGCATTCTAGCTATTTCTGGGTATGTTACTGCTAAACGGCATCCTCTGTGTCCCATCATTGGGTTAAATTCATGTAGTTCAGCACATTTATTTTTTAGGTGTTCTACTGTAACTCCCATATCTTTTGCTAATGCAATTATATCTTCTTCCTCTGTTGGTAAGAACTCATGTAGTGGTGGATCTAAGTAACGTACAGTCATTGGTAATTCTTTTAATTCTTTGTACATTGCTTTGAAATCACCTTTTTGGAATGGTATTAACTCATTTAAAGCTGCTTCACGAGCTTCAACTGTTTCAGCTAATATCATTTTTCTGATTTTTGGTATTCTGTCTTCTTCAAAGAACATATGCTCTGTACGGCAAAGACCAATACCTTCTGCTCCTAAATGAACAGCATTTCTTGTATCTCTTGGGTTATCTGCATTTGTTCTAACTTTTAATGCTCTATATTTATCTGCCCAAGCCATTATTCTTCCGAAGTTTCCGCTAACACTAGCTTCAACTGTTTTGATATCACCTTTGTAAATTTTTCCTGTTGTTCCATCTAGAGAAATGTAATCTCCTTCATGGAAAGTATATCCACCAAGTTCAAATTGTTTAGCTTCTTCATTTATTTTTATTTCTCCACAACCTGATACACAGCATGTTCCCATACCACGTGCTACAACGGCTGCGTGTGATGTCATACCACCACGAACTGTTAAGATACCTTGTGCTGCAACCATACCTTCGATGTCTTCTGGTGTTGTTTCTAGACGAACTAATACTACTCTTTCACCTTTTCCACCTTTACCAAGTTCTTTAGCTTCTTCAGCTGTAAATACAACTTTACCTGCAGCTGCACCTGGTGATGCTGGTAGAGCTTGTCCTATAACTTCTCCTGCTTTTAAGCTATCTTTATCAAATGTTGGGTGTAGTAATTGATCTAAAGATTTTGCATCTATTCTTAATACAGCTTCTTTTTCGTCAATCATTCCTTCATCAACTAAATCACAAGCAATTTGGATAGCAGCTGGTGCTGTTCTCTTTCCATTTCTTGTTTGTAAGAAGTATAGTTTTCCTTCTTGAATTGTGAATTCCATATCTTGCATATCACGATAGTGATTTTCAAGTTTATGTGCTAATTCCATAAATTCTTTGTAGCATTCTGGTAAATCTTCTGCAAGTTTTGAAATTGGTTGTGGTGTTCTAACACCTGCAACAACGTCTTCACCTTGTGCGTTAATTAAGTATTCACCATAAATACCTTTTTCACCTGTTGATGGGTTTCTTGTAAATGCAACACCAGTTCCTGATGTTTCTCCCATGTTTCCAAATACCATAGCTTGTACGTTTACAGCTGTTCCCCAATCTCCTGGTATATCGTTCATTCTTCTATATACTATAGCTCTTGGGTTGTCCCAGCTTCTAAATACAGCTTTAACAGCTCCCATTAATTGCTCTGATGGATCTTGTGGGAATTCTTCTCCATTCATGTTCTCTTTATATACTTCTTTGAATCTTTTTACTAATTCTTTTAAATCTTCTGTTGTTAGTTCTGTATCAAAATGAACTCCTTTTTCTGCTTTAAGTTCATCTATAATTTTTTCAAAATATGATTTTGGAACTTCCATAACAACATCTGAATACATTTGAATAAATCTTCTATATGAATCATATGCAAATCTTGGATTTCCTGTTTTTGCTGCAAATCCTTCAACTGCAATGTCGTTTAGTCCTAAGTTTAATATTGTGTCCATCATACCAGGCATTGATGCTCTAGCACCACTTCTTACTGATACTAATAATGGGTCACTATTATCTCCAAATTTTTTGCCTTGTATTTCTTCTAGTGTTTTTAAAGCTGCAAAAATTTGGTCTTGAATTTCTTGAGAAATTGTTTTACCATCTTCATAATATTTTGTGCAAGCTTCTGTTGTAACTGTAAAACCTTGTGGGATTGGTAAACCTAAGTTAGTCATTTCAGCTAGGTTAGCACCTTTTCCGCCTAATAGTTCACGCATATTTGCGTTTCCTTCTTTAAATAAGTATACATACTTTTGACTCATAAAGAACCTCCTTAAAATTTTATTTGTTTAACAATATGTTATATACACCATTATGCGCCTATAACAGCTCTATTATATATGTAAATTGAAAAAAAGTAAAGAAAATTTTGCTAATTTCCTTTACTTTTTATTAATTTGCTAAATTTCTTCTTTATATATTTTTAGTTTTACCAGAATGTTATATATTTTTGTTCCAAATGGTATCATCATAATATCTTCTTTTTTTAGTATTTTTGATACAAATACTAATATTACGTAGATTATTGCACCTAGTATAATTGAAATTATTGTACTTAAATTTTGTCCCATTATTGTATTTAGTCCTTTGTTTATAAAGTATGTGCATATTCCCATAACTGCTGATATTATTACTGGCAATATAATCATTCTTTTGGCATCAAATTCCAATTTTATATGTTTCTTAAATGCTTTGATACATATGATCAATGCTAAGCCTTGACATATAATAGAGCTGATTCCAACTCCCATTATTTCTATATTAGGATTACTTACTAATATATTGTTTAGTATAATTTTTAATACAGCCGCAACCACCAATGAAATTAGAGGTACTGTCATTTTATTTATTCCATATAGTCCTCCATTTATTGTTTGGTTTAATGCAATAAACACCATTGCTACTGAATATAGCATTAATAATGTTGCTCCATCATTTGCTGCTGGATAAATTAAATTTAATATTGGTTGTGCTAATGATATAAATCCTGCTGCACATGGAAGCACTATAAGTAATGATGCAAATATTGAAAAAGTCATTCTTTTAGATACATTTGTAAAGTCTCTTTTAGCTATTGCAGATGAAATTGCAGGTACTAAAGCCGTTGAAAATGCAATGTTTACTGCTATTGGTAAATTTGTTAATGTATCTATTTTAGATATTATACCTGTTTTACTCATTGCTAAAGTTTCTAGTTGTTCTTTAACTGGGTATAAACTTGCAAATGCTGTTTGAATACATCTACTTACAGTAGCACTATCTATAAGTGGGTGTATTACTGATATTACTGAGCTTATTGTAACTGGTATTGAAATCATTAAAATCTTTTTCAATAAGCTTAATGTTTTTTCATTTTCTTCTTCTGATTTTTGTTGTGGATCTACTACTATTTTCTTTCTTTTATAATATATTATCAAATATATAAATGTTAGTAATATAGATAATGTAGTTGATAAGTTTCCACCTGCTGCCATAATATATGGCTCTTTGCCTAATAAAGCATACACAAAAAGAATTGATAATACACAATTTAAAAATTGCTCAATAATTTGTGAATAGCTTGTTGGTTTCATATCGTCAAGTCCTGCAAAGTATCCTCTAAACACTGCTGAAGCTGACACAAAAGTAATTGCTGGTGCTAATACTTGCATTACATATTTTGTATCTGGCACATTAAACATTGTTGTTGCAATAAAGTCTGCTCCAAAGAATAATCCTAATGACAATATTGCTCCTACTCCAACAAAAAATGTCATACAGATTTTAAATATTCTTTGTGCTCCTTTATCGTCTTTTACGGCTACTCTTTCTGATACCAATTTTGCAACTACACTAGGTATTCCTATTGACGAAAGTGCAAGTAGTACTGTATATATTTGGTATCCAGATGAGTAGTACCCTAGTCCAGTATCTCCAAATCCATCAAAATTAGTTATTACAAATTTATATACTAGACCTAATACTTTTACCATTATTTGTGCAAACATTAGAATAAGCACATTTTTCATAAATGAATTAGTTTTCTTAACTTTTTCCAAAATTTTATCTCCTTTATTTCTACCATGCGATTTTATCTTGTATGTAGCTTTCTAGTTCATCAATTTTTACTCTTACTTGTTCCATTGTATCTCTGTCTCTAATTGTAACACATTCATCTTCTAATGTGTCGAAGTCAATTGTTACACAATATGGTGTTCCTATTTCGTCTTCCCTTCTATAACGTTTACCAATGCTTCCTGCTTCGTCATAGTCACACATAAAGTTTTTAGATAATTTTGCATATACTTCTTCTGCTTTTTCACTTAACTTTTTAGAAAGTGGAAGTACAGCTACTTTATATGGTGCTAAAGCTGGATGTAAATGTAATACTGTTCTTACATCTCCTTCTGCAATTTCTTGTTCTTCATAAGCATTGCATAAGAATGCTAATGTTACACGGTCACAACCTAGTGATGGTTCAACACAATATGGCACAAACTTTTCTCCTGTTTCTTGGTCTAAGTAAGTGAAGTCTTCTCCTGAATATTGTGCATGTTGTTTTAAGTCATAATCTGTTCTGTCTGCAATACCCCATAGTTCGCCCCATCCAAATGGAAATGCAAATTCAATGTCTGTTGTACCTTTGCTGTAAAAACATAATTCTTCTGGGCTGTGGTCTCTTAATCTAATTTTTTCTTCTTTCATTCCTAAGCTTAAAAGCCAATTCTTACAGAAGGCTCTCCAATATTCAAACCATTCCATATCTGTTCCTGGTTTGCAGAAAAATTCAAGTTCCATTTGTTCAAATTCACGAATTCTAAATATGAAGTTACCTGGTGTAATTTCATTTCTAAATGATTTACCAACTTGACCAATTCCCATTGGTAGTTTTCTTCTTGTTGTTCTTAGTACATTTTTAAAGTTTACAAATATACCTTGTGCTGTTTCTGGTCTTAGGTAAATTTCTGAACTGCTATCTTCTGTAACACCTTGATATGTTTTATACATTAAATTGAATTTTCTAATTGGTGTAAAGTTTTGTTCTCCGCATTTAGGGCATACAATGTTATTCTCTTTTATGAAGTTAATCATTTCTTCGTCTGTCATACCATCTGCAACCATATCTTTATTGTTCTCATGAGCCCAGTCTTCAATTAGTTTATCTGCTCTATGTCTTGTTTTACAATTTTTGCAGTCTATTAGTGGATCACTAAAACCACCTACGTGACCAGAAGCTACCCATGTTTTAGGGTTCATTAGTATAGCTGCATCTAACCCTACATTATATTTGCTTTCTTGCACAAATTTTTTCATCCATGCTTTTTTTACATTGTTCTTTAGTTCTACTCCTAAAGGACCGTAGTCCCAAGCATTTGCTAGACCTCCATAAATTTCTGAGCCTGGGTAAACAAATCCTCTTGATTTGCACAATGCTACTAATTTCTCCATTGTTAATTCTGACATAAAAATTCCTCCTTTTTACTTGCTAGAAATCAAAAAAACTTTCATTCCTAGCTCTTATTGCTAGGGACGAAAGTTTTATTCCGCGGTTCCACCCTATTTGATTAGTTTATACTAATCCACTTTATTTAATATGCTCCAAAGCTCCCCATATGTTTCTTAATGTTGACTTTCACCTAACTCAACTCTCTAAAAATAAGAAATGCATACTTTTTCTTTTTCATCGCATTTATATTCAATACAAGTATTATACGCTTTTGGTTTAATGTTGTCAAGCAATAGAATAAATAAAGCAGTAAAGTACATTTTTCGTTATAAAATCTTGACAAGTACTGTAAATTATATTATTCTATTGTTATAGAATAGAGGTGTTAAATTTGTTAAATGAATTGACTAGATTAGAAGATTATTATGATTTGCTTTGCTATAAAGAAGCCATTAAGGAATATGAGCTTAATCCTAAAACATATACTCTTGAAGAAGTAAAAAAGGAACTTGGATTAGAGTAGATAAATAAAAGCTAATGAGGTTAAAACCTCACTAGCTTTTATTGTATTGTTCTTATTGCTTCATCTGTTATTTTGTTTTTATCAAGTTTTCTCATTATCAACACCACTACTGCAACTATTGCAAATGTTACACCATATATAATTAAGCTTAGTTTCCAGTTTCCTTTTAGCAGGCTTGCTCCAGCTAATGTTGAAGATATTACTGATGGAAATCTTGCTAATGTTGATATTAGTATAAATTCTGTTGGTTTTATTGGTAGTAATGCTGCTATATATGTTAGTAAATCTTTTGGTGTTCCTGGTATAAAAAATAATATAAAAAGTATATATCTAATTGTTTGAGGATTTTGAAATAGTTTACTTTTTTCTATTTTTTCTATCTTTTCTGGTTTTACAAATTCATATATAAATTCTCTACCAAGTTTATGAACTAGTAAATATATAAATGCTGAAATTATTGCTGCAGAAAGCAGTATAAATACTGTTCCCCATAAGCTTCCATAACATAAACCCGCTAATATTTCTATTGGTTCTCCTGGTATTATGAATAAAAATATTTGTGCAAATTGAAGTCCGAATAGCATTAAAAATCCAACAAATCCAGAATCATTTACTTTTTGCTTAAATGCTTGTTGTCCTGCTTCACTTGAAAGTTCTTTAAAAGTTGGTATCAAGTATATTGTAACTGCTACCATTATTGCTATTACTACGACCAACAATATTATTTTAAATATTTTAGTTTTTTGTTTCATACTTCTTCCTCTTTTTTATACAGCTTCATCATCACAGTCTTGGAATTGTGAGTTGTATAGGTTAGCATAAAAGCCACCTTTTTCTAGTAAATCTTCATGTGTGCCTTGTTCTATAATGTCTCCTTCATTCATTACTAATATTAAGTCAGCATTTTTTATTGTAGATAATCTATGTGCTATTATAAAGCTTGTTCTACCTTTCATTAGGTTATCCATTGCTGCTTGTATTTGTTCTTCTGTCCTTGTATCTATTGAGCTTGTTGCTTCGTCCAATATTAGTATTTCTGGGTTTGTTAATATAACTCTTGCTATTGTTAATAATTGTTTTTGTCCTTGTGATATATTATTTGATTCCTCATCAATTACCATATCATAACCCTTTGGTAATGTTTGTATAAAGTGATGAACATGTGCCGCTTTCGCTGCTTCTATTACTTCTTCGTCTGTCGCATCTGGTTTTCCATATTTAATATTTTCTTTGATGGTTCCACCAAATAGCCATGTATCTTGAAGCACCATTCCAAATACTTTTCTTAAATCTCCACGTTTAAATTCTTGTATATTATGTCCATCAACTAATATTGCACCTTTATTCACATCATAAAATCTCATTAAAAGTTTTACTATTGTGGTTTTACCTGCACCAGTTGGACCAACAATTGCAATTTTTTGTCCATCTTTTACATTTTCATTAAAGTCATGTATTATAACTTTATCTTCGTTATATCCAAATTGTACATGGTCAAATCTTACATTGCCTTTTATGCCTTCTGTTGATATAGCATTTTCTGGGTCTTTTTCTTCTTCTGGTTCTTCTAAGAATTCTAGTATCCTTTCAGATGCTGCTGCCATTGCTTGTAACATACTTGAAATTTCTGCAATTTCATTTATTGGTCTTGTGAATTGTTTGTCATATTGAATAAATGATTGTATATTACCTACTGTAATTTTCCCTTGTACCGCTAAATATCCACCTAAAACCGCTATTCCTACATAACCAACATTTCCTGCAAACTGCATAATTGGATACATTAAGCCTGACATAAAGTGTGATTTCCAACCTGAAGTGTATAGCTCATCATTTAATTTTGCAAAAGCTTCTGCTTCTTCATTTTCTCTATTAAATACTTTTACTATTGTATGTCCACCATATATTTCTTCTACTTGGCCATTTATATGTCCTAAATAGTCTTGTTGTTGTTTGAAGTATTTTTGTGATTTTTTTACTATAAATTTTACTAATATTACTGCAACTGGTATTATTGCAAGTGATACCAATGTCATACTAACACTTATTGTTAACATCATAATCAATACACCTATAAGTGTGCATACTGCTGTAATTATTGATGTAATGCTTTGGTTCATATTTTGTGAAAATGTATCTATATCGTTTGTAATAACTGATAGCACTTCACCATTTGTTTTTTTGTCAAAATATTTCATTGGCAAATGATTTATTTTTTGTGCTACTTCATTTCTTAGTCTATATGTTAATTTTTGTGATACATTTGTCATTACAAAACTTTGTATTGCTGTAAATATCATACTTATAACATATAGTACAACTAATGTAAGCAAAATACTTGCTATTTTTGCAAAGTCAATTCCACCTGTACCTGACATTTTATTTACTAATCCATTAAATATTTCTGTTGTTGCATTTCCAGAAATTTTTGGGCCTACTATTGTAAATACTGTACTTCCTATTGCAAATATTAGCACTATTAGCAATTGCCATTTATAGTCAAGTAAATATTTTTTGAATATTTTCTTTGCAGTACCCTTGAAGTCTTTTGCCTTTTCTATTTGCTTATTTGACTTTTTATTTCCTTTCATTTCTTATTCCTTTCTATTCTAACTCTTCTGCTGAAAGTTGTGATAATGCAATTTGTTTATACACTTCACAATTTTGCATAAGTTCTTTATGAGTTCCTTTTCCTGCAATTTTTCCGTCGTCTAGCACAATTATTTGGTCTGCATTTAAAACTGTATTTATTCTTTGTGCAACTATAATTACTGTTTTATTTTGCGTTTTTTCTGCTAACGCTTCTCTTAATTTTGCATCAGTTTTATAGTCTAGTGCTGAAAAACTATCGTCAAATACAAATATTTCTGGTTCTTTTGCAATCGCTCTTGCAATAGATAAACGTTGTTTTTGTCCCCCAGATACATTGCTTCCACCTTGCGCAATTTCAGATTTATATTTATCATTTTTAGTGTCAATAAACTCTGTTGCTTGTGCTATTTCTGCTGCTAATTTCATTTGGTCGTCTGACATATTTTCATTACTGTATTTTATATTACTTTCTATTGTACCAGAGAATAGCACTCCTTTTTGTGGCACAAATCCTATTACACTTCTTAATTCTTTTTGAGTAACATCTTTAATGTTTACTCCATCAATTAGTATCTCGCCTTTTGTGACATCATAAAAACGAGGAATTAAATTTACAACTGTAGATTTACCACTTCCCGTACTACCTATAATTGCTGTGGTTTTTCCTGGTTCAGCTGTAAAGTTTATATCACATAATAAAGGTTCATCTGCATCAGGATATTGGAAAGTAACATTTTTAAATTCTACTATTCCTTTTTTGCTTTCATCAAAATGTTTTGGATTTTCTGGGTCTTTTATACTATTTTCTTTTTCTAACACCTCATTTATACGTTTTGCAGATACACTTGCTCTTGGAAGCATAATTGAAAGCATAGATATCATTAAGAATGCCATTACAATTTGCATTGTGTATTGTATAAATGCCATAATATCTCCAACTTGAATTGCATTTATATCTACATTTTTTGCTCCTACCCAAATTATTAGTAAAGATACTAAGTTCATTACAAGCATTAAAAACGGCATCATTAGGTTCATTGCATTATTTACAAACATAAAGTTTTTCATTAGGTTTTTATTTGCTTTTTCAAATCTTGCTTCTTCTTTTTTCTCTGTATTAAAAGCTCTAATTACTGGTATACCTGTAAGCATTTCTCTTGATACTAAGTTTAATTTATCAACTAGTTCCTGCATTTTTTTGAATTTTGGCATTGCAACGACAAATAGTAATAATACAATTAGCAATACTGCACCAAGTGCAACTCCTATTATCCATGCCATTGGATTTTGCTTTAAAGCTATAACTTTAAATAGTCCACCTATACCAATTATAGGTGCATAAACAATAACTCTAAACATCATTGATACTACGTTTTGTATTTGTTGAATATCGTTTGTACTACGTGTTATTAAAGACGCTGTTGAAAATTCTTTAAATTCGCTAATTGAAAATCCTAATATTTTTTTGAATATTTTTTCTCTTAAAGCTTTTCCAAGCTTGGCTCCAACACGAGATGATAAAAACATTACTGTAATTCCACATAACATACTAACTGCTGCTACAGCTAACATTTTTAGTCCTTCTATCCATATATATTGACTTTGGTAGTTATTTGGATCAACTATTGCTTCTGTTATTCCATTGTTTACAATTCTTGTTATGTAATCAGGTAGTGCTAAGTCTGCATATGCCTGAATTGCAAGTAATATGATAATTATAACTACTGCTAGCCATGACTGTTTTAAGTTTTTTAATATTTTATGCATTTAATTTTCTTCCTCTCTAAAAAGCATTATGCCCTATATTATACACGACATAATGCTTTTTGTTAACATTTTTCACACAAATTTTACATTTTAATTTATATGATACTTAGCCTCCATTTCTGCAACTGCATCTTCCATTGGTATTCCTTTGCCTTCTTCTATTTCTTTTATTGCTTTATCAATTTTTTCAAGTATATCTTTCTTAAATTCTTCGAAGTCAGCATATTGCTTATCAAATTTTTCTGAAATTCGTTTATCTATTTCCTCTTCTGTTAGATGTCCGTTTACTAAATCTTCGTAAGCTTCATTGCTTAATAATACTAAGTCATTGTATCCATTTTTCGTAATATATATAGGTTGTTTAGTTTGATGGCAAATTTTCGAAATTTCACTATAATTATTTCTTAAATCTGCTGATGGTCTAATCACTGCCATATAAATTCCTCCTTCAAATTACATATTCAAATTATATCTTAATTTTTGTATGTGGTCAATATTAAAATAAGTTAAAGTTAATCTTCTATAAGAAAGGCGAATTCGCCACATGCACAGGGTTGCTTTGCAACTTGCACAGTCCAAGTAAACTTAATCTTATTGTATATTAAAAATATTCGATTTTTCCTATATAATAAAAAGTAGCCTACAATTATAGGCTACTTCTTTTCTGCTAAATTCTTTCATTTAGCTTTTTTATTTAGGTTCATTTACAGGAGCTACACTTTACCTAATATTATAAATTAATCAGTCTACTGCATTTTGACTTACGTGACTTATGCACTTATTTCTACTTGTTACTTTAAGTACGGTCATAATTTATAATTTAGTGTGTATTATTTGCCACATACCTTATTCTATAACTCTCTCAACTATTCAGTCATACTCGGGCTTTCTGCCTCAGGACTTATGCTCTTATTTCTACTTGTTACTTTAAGAACGGTCATAGTATATTGATAATTGTTGTTATAGGAAGTATGGGCACCCATACTTCATTTCTTCTTGTATTCACAAATTTGAATAAAGTATGGTAGAACCTACCCCTTTAGAAACTAAATTAAGTTTCTAACTGTTTATATTATATCATTTTCTTAAAATTTTGTCAATTTTTTCGTCTTATCAATTGCATAATTTACCATTTTTGATATTTTACCTATACTTAATATTTTTCTTATATTGCCACACCTCTCTGGATTAGTAGTCAAAAAACATAGTAACTTGTTTCGTTGAAATCTTTTAATATTTTATTCTAATATGCTTCCTGCTTGGATGTTGTTTCCTCTTAGGAAGTCTGAGGTGCTCATTCTTTTTGCATTTTCTGCTTGTATTTCTAGTATTTGTAGTATTCCTTGTTTTGCTTTGATAAATAGCCCTTGTTTTGGATTTGTAAATAATATTGTTCCCGCTTCTAATTCGTTTAGTTTGTATTCATATTCTTTTAGTTCAGGAAATGTAGTTAATAGCTCTTGTTCAGACATTAGTTTTGCTTTCCAAAATTTTAGCTTTTTACCATCTAAAAATGTATATGCTCCCATTATTGGGTTCAAGCCTCTAATTAGATTTTTTATTTGTTCTGCTGTTTGGTTTTGCCAGTCTATTTTTGCCATTTCTTTACTAAGCATTGGAGCCATTGTAAAATCTTCTCCTTGTTTTTCTCTTGGCGTTTTTCCTTGTTCTATTAAATCAAGTGTTTTTACTAATAGTTCTCCTCCAATTTTTGTTAGTTTATCCCAAAGTTCTCCTGTTGTTTCATCTTCTCCTATTTCTACTTCTTGTTTTAAAATCATATCTCCTGTGTCCATTCCTGCATCCATATACATTGTGGTAATTCCTGTTGTTTTATCTCCATTTAAAACTGCCCATTGTATTGGAGCTGCTCCTCTGTATTTAGGTAATAATGAACCATGTACATTTATGCAACCTAGTTTTGGAATGTCTAATAATTCTTGTGGTAATATTTTTCCATATGCTACAACACATATTACATCTGGCTTTAAAGCTTTCATTTTTTCTATAAACTCTGTGTTGTTTCTTACTTTTTCAGGTTGATATATTTCCAAACCATTTTCTAAAGCATATTGCTTTACTGGTGATGCTACCATTTTCATTCCTCTTCCTTGAGGTTTGTCAGGATTTGTTACAACTGCTAATATGTTATGTTTTGCTTCTACTAAGCATTTAAGGCTTTCTTTTGCAAAATCTGGTGTTCCCATAAATATAATATTAAGCATTTACATTCCCCCTATTTTTGTTCTTCTGGTGTTGAATATTCTAGTGTGCCTGGAATAACTTTGTCTATAAATAGTATTCCTTCTAAGTGGTCTATTTCGTGAGCTATTGCTTGTGCTAACAAGCCTTCTCCTTCTATTTCTATTTTTTCTCCATTTTCGTTTAAGGCTTCCATTACTACTTTTTCTGGTCTTATTACTTTACCAAACTGATTTGGAAAACTTAGGCAACCTTCTTCTACTTCTTGTGTTCCTTTTTCTTTTACTATTTTAGGATTTACTAATTTAATTGGTCCTTTTTCGTCATACAAATCAATTACTACTAGTCTTTTTAATATTCCTATTTGTGGAGCTGCTAAGCCTACTCCGTCATATTTGTGCATAGTTTCAACCATGTCGTCTAATATTTCTCTTATTTTATCATCAACTATTTCTACTTCTCTTGATTTTTTTCTTAGTATTTCGTCATTTGCCTGTCTTATTATTCTTATTGCCAAAGTCATTTTCCCCCTATTCTAATTTTTATCTTTCCTATTAGTTTAAATGTTAATTTTTAAAAGAATTAGTATATTGCGCGGAAAAGTGTATTAAAAAGGCAAGGGCGCATACTCTTGTATGTAACCGCGTTTTTAATGCACTTTGACAAAGCAAGATGCTGATTATTTTAAAAATTACAGCCAATTATTTGGATTCAAATCAACACTAACTCTAACGCTTCCACTTTTTCCTTCTTTGGTTTGTCCATATTCATTTAACATATCATTTATCAAATTGATTGTTTCGTCACCAAATTTACATTTAATAATTATACGAAAACGATATTTGTTTTTTATTTTGTCTACTGGTGCTGGCATTCCTTTATATAACATTATTCCTAAATTCTCGGTAATTACTCTGTTTTTTAGGTATTTGTGTAATTGCTCTGTTATTTTAAATGCTGACATTTTGTTTTCTGAACTAACACCAACTACTATTATATCGCAAAATGGTGGATATTTCAATTGTTTTCTCAACATAATCTCTGTATCATAAAACAATTGATAATCTTGTTTTTTAGCACATTCTATACTAAAGTTGTCAGGATTATATGTTTGTATTATTACTTTGCCTTGTGTTTCTTCTCTCCCTGCTCTACCTGCCACCTGTGTTAGTATTTGGAAGGTTCTTTCTGTTGCTCTAAAGTCGTCTATGTTTAAACTACTATCTGCTGCAATAACTCCTACTAAAGTAACATTTGGAAAGTGGTGTCCTTTTACTACCATTTGTGTTCCTATTAAAATGTCTATGTTTTCGTTCTTAAACTTGTTTAATATTTCTTCATGTGAATTCTTTTTAGTTACTGTGTCCACATCCATACGTATTGTTGTTGCTTCTGGAAATAGTAAGTTTATTTGTTCTTCTAGTTTTTGTGTTCCTGCCCCAAAATATCTAATGTTTTTGCCATGGCATTCTGGACATTCTTTTACAACCTCTTCTTCATATCCGCAATAATGGCATTTTAGCTTTTTATTACTTGCATGATATGTTAATGTAATATCACAATTTTTGCATTTTATAGTATGTCCACAGTCTCTACACATTACAAAGGTTGAAAATCCTCTACGGTTTAAAAATAGTATTGTTTGTTTATGATTTTGCAAGTTTTCTTTTATTGCTTGGTGTAGTTTTCCACTAATCATAGATTTGTTGCCCTGTTCTAGTTCATGCCTCAAGTCTATTACCTCTACCTCTGGAAGTTTTGCATTATTAGCTCTTTTAGTTAATTTTAGTAGTTCTATTTCTCCGGTTTGCGTTTTATAATATGTATCTAAATCAGGTGTGGCGCTTCCTTCTACTAAACATATGCTATTTTCTTTTGCTAAATATCTAGCAATTTCTCTAGTATGATATTTTGGCGTAGTTTCTGATTTATATGATTGGTCATGCTCTTCATCTATAATAATTAAACCTAAATCTTGCATTGGAGCAAATATTGCAGAACGTGCTCCTATTACGATTTTAGCCTCTCCTCTTTTTATTTTGTTCCATTGATCATATCTTTCACCTACTGATAGTTTACTATGTAATACTGCAATGTTTTCTTCTCCAAAACGTGCTATAAATCTATCTACGGTTTGTGGTGTTAATGATATTTCTGGAACTAACATCAAGCTTGATTTTCCCAAGTTTAGCACCTTGTCTATTAGTTGCAAATATATTTCTGTTTTTCCTGAACCAGTTACTCCAAATAGTAAAAATTCAGAGTTAAATTGATCATCTATCGCATCTGCTACTGCATTATATGCTTGACTCTGTTCGTCATTTAGTGGAAATGGCCTGTCTCTATTTATTGCTTTATGTAAAAATGGATTTCTTTCTACCTGCTTTTCCACTATTTCTATATATCCATTTTTTTGTAATGTGTTTAGTACAGCTTTACTCACATCTGCAAATGTTTCTAAGTCTGATATTATTACTCCTTCATTTTCTATTAAAAATTCTAATGCTCTTATTTGTTTATCTGATTTAATAGTTCTGCTCTCTATTTCTTGTTGTATTTGTTCTGCATCTTTTTTTAAATATACAAAGTTTGCATTTTTTTCTTTTACTCTATTTTCTACAACTTTTGCAGTAGTTCCCGGTGGCAACATTAGTTTTATACAGTCTGATATATTGCAGAAATATCTTTTAGCCATCCAATTTGCAAGTTTTATGCTTTTCTCGTCTAAATAGTTGCCATTTACATCACTAATTTCTTTTACTTTATATTCAGAAGTTTCTTTAATATTAACTACAAAACCTTCGTCTAATTCTTTTCTATTTGAAAAAGGCACAAGAACTCTAGCACCTAATTTTATTTTAGGTGCTAATTCGTCTGGTATTTTATAATCAAATACCTTATTCAATTGCTTTGCATTACTATTTAATATTACTTCTGCTATCATATTCACTCTTTTTTTAGACAAAAAAGCAAAGTCTAAAACTCTGCTTCTGTCATATTGTATTCACTTTTTATTATTTCCATTATGATATTAACTGTTTTTTCTAGGTTGTTATTTTTTATTACGTAATCATATATTCCTATTTTAGATTCTTCATATTGTAAACGGTTTAAGCGTAACTCAATGTCTTTTGGACTTGGCTTATCTATTCTGCTTTCCAAACGTCTTCTTAGTTCTTCTTTTGGAACTTTTAAGAATATAGTTACAATTTTAGTGTCATTACCTAATAATTTTACTAAATTTTCAACACCATTTACTTCAATGTCTTTTACTATAATTTTACCATTTTGCATCTTTTCATTTAATAATTTTCTTGAGGTTCCATAATAATGATTATGGTGAGCAGAGTATTCATATAGTTCTCCTCTAGCTATCATTGCCTCAAATTCCTCTGTTGATACAAAATTATATGTTTTGCCTGGTATATCATTTTCTCTAGGTGCTCTATCTGTAAAAGATGGAAGTGATTCAACATTATCCATTCTTGCTATTAGCTCTTTTTTTATGGTATCTTTACCAGCACCTGAAACTCCAGATAATAATACTAACATGGTTTCACCTTACCTTCTGCTATTTCATCAGCAGCAAGTGATACTGGTGATGGTTCATCTTTCTTTGTTAAAGGCGTACTTCCAGCAGCTATTTGTCTAGCTCTTTTTGAAGTAACAGTTACTAATCTAAAACGATTATCTACCTTTTCTAATAATTCTAATACAGTTGGTTTTACTAACATATTTTTCCCTTCTTTCTATTCAGTTTCTACCTTATTTGTGTCGCCTTCAAATCTTCCGGCTACTGTTTCTGGTTGAACTGCTGATAATACAACATGGTTTGAGTCCATTACTATTACAGCTCTTGTTCTTCTACCACATGTAGCATCAATTGCCCTTCCAGTATCTTTGGCATCTTGTACTAATCTTTTAATTGGTGCAGATTCTGGGCTTACTATAGCTATTATTCTATCTGATGATACAATATTTCCAAAACCTATATTTATCAATTGCATAAAAGTCCTCCTTTGTTATTCAATATTTTGAATTTGTTCTCTTATGTCTTCTAATACAGTTTTCATTTCTATTACCAAATTAGTAATTTCTAATTTTCCTGATTTCGAACCAATTGTGTTTGTTTCTCTGTTCATTTCTTGAATTAAGAAATCTAGCTTTTTGCCCACTGGTTCTTCTTGTTCTAATAAGTTTTTAAATTGTGCTATATGGCTTTTTAGTCTGGTTAGTTCTTCCTCTGTAGAACATTTATCAGAGTAAATTACTATTTCTTGAGCTAATCTGTCTTTATCTACTATGTCAATTTTTAAAAGCTCTTTTATTCTTTCTTCTAATTTTACTATATATTCTTCTACAAGTCCAGTAGAAAGTTCAGAAATTTTGTTAACATTTTCTTCTATACTTGATAATCTTGTTTGTAAATCTTGTTTAATTTTACTTCCTTCTATGCTTCTCATATCTATGAAATTGTCTATAGCTGTTTCTAAGCACTCCGACAACTCTTGCCAAATCGTTTCTAAACTATCTTCTTCTAATTGAATATTTAATACATCTGGCATTTTAGAAACTTCTGTAGCTCTAAGTCCACTTGGTATATCAGCCTCTTCTGCAAGTTCTGTTAGTTCTTTTATATATAGTTTAGCTAATTCTTTATTAAGTACTACGTTTTTTCCATCCAGTCCATAATTAGCATAGCTTATAAATACTTCTATTTTCCCCCTTGCAATTCTATTTAATACTGATTTTCTAACTTTGTCTTCTAAATATAGTAAGTTTCTTGGTGCTTTAACAGTAATATCTGCATATTTGTGGTTTACTGAACGAATTTCTACCAAATACTCTCGTCCATCTTTTTCTAGCTTTGCTCTTCCAAAGCCTGTCATACTTTTCATTGTATTATTTTCCTCTCATATTTATTTTTTTACAATTTCTTTTTTTATTGAATCAATTAAATATTGTTTTTTCATTTTTTTGTAAACTATTATTGATTTTGCTGTGTAATATATTGCAATTGCATATGTTAAAAGTACTGCAATTATTACAAATTTACTATTTAACATTATGTCTATATAAATAAATGCTAACATACAAAGTGCTAAAAATAATATTTCAATTCCATATATTGTTGCTTTTCCACTATCTTTTTTATATGCAAATTCAAAAATTCCTATTGCTACTGCAAGTAAAGATACTGCAAATACTTTTAAGTCTACTATAAATATCGAGCTTTCAATATTCATAAAGCCAAGAATTATACAGTTTAAAAATAGAACTATTGCAATTGCTATAATTATATTTTTAAATACTTCTCCATTCATCTTTTTTTGTTGTTCTTCTGTTACAGTTTTCTTTGACTTTATTTCTTGTTTTAGAACTTTTTGCATTTCTTGCATATCTACTGTTTTGACTTCTTTTTTAGTTTCAACTTCTTCTACAACCTCTTCAGTCTCAGCTTTTGTATCAATTTCTTCTACCACTGTTTTTTTACTTTTAGTTGGTTTTTTCTCTGTTTTCTTGCTAGGTTCCGTTTTCTTAGTTGTTGCTTTTTTAGCTGTTGTTTTTTTAGTTGTAGTCTTTGTACTTGTTTCTTTTTTTGCAGTTAATCTTGCACCAGTCTCCTTTTTAGTTGCCGGTTTTGTGTTTTTCTTTGTTGTTGTTTTCTTTTCTACTGGCTCTGCTTTTTTTGTAGTCTTTTTTGTAGTTTTCTTTTCCTTTTCTGTTGGCATTTTAATTTCTCCTTTTATAATTCAAATTCATATACAATGTTACTCATAATACTAATTGATGCTGTTTCTGTTCTTAATATTCTTTTTCCTAATGTTACCACTTTTGCACCTGCTTTTGCAAGTTTTTCTACTTCTGTTTTGTCCATTCCACCTTCTGGACCTATTATAATTCCAATTTTTAAATCTTTAGTTCCATCTAGTTTTTTCAACTCGTTTTTTAATGTATTTTCTTTTTCTTCTTCATAAGCTAAAATCACTGCATCAAATTCTTTAATTTTTTCACATAAATTATTTATATCAATTGGCATTTCTACTGTTGGTATTAAATCTCTTCCACTTTGTTTTGCAGCTGATTCTGTAATTTTTTGCCAACGTTCTATTTTCTTCCCTTCTTTTTTACTGTCTAGTTTTACTACACATCTTACCATTTCAACTGGCACTATTTGTTTAGCACCTAATTCTGTATTTTTTTGTATTATATATTCCATTTTATCAGCTTTTGGAAGCCCCTGAAAAATTGTAACTTGCACATTGCTTTCTACAAAGCTTTTTACGCAGTCTTGTATATCACACATTACATATTCAGGAGTAATTTGAGATATTGTAGTAATATAGTTTAAGGTTGTATCTAAATTGCAAATAGTTAGTTCTTCGCCTATTTTAGCTCTTAATACTTGATTTATATGTTTTACATCTTCTCCAATTATCTTTATTTTGTTTTCTTCAATTTGATTTGTTTTCACGAAAAATTTTGGCATTGTTTCTCCTTTTAAATTACTCATATATTTTACCACATTATTATAAAATTGCCAATGGTAACATTAAATTTTAAATTATTTCTTCTATAATTTCTTGTATATTTGTAACTGGCTTTGCTCCTTGTTTAATAAGTTCATTGGTGCCATATGAGTTTGTGCTTGTAATGTTACCTGGTATTACAAATACATCTTTTCCTTGTTCTAGAGCATAGTCTACCGTAATTAAGGTTCCACTTTTTTGTTTTGCTTCTACTACTAATACTCCATTTGAAAGTCCACTAATTATTCTATTTCTTGATGGAAAGTTCATTGGTAATGGCTTTATATGTGGCTCATATTCTGTTATTACTGCTCCACCTTTTTTTACAATCTCATTACATAATTCTTTATTTTCAGCTGGGTATATATGTTTTAGTCCGCTTCCCAATACTGCTATTGTTTTACCATTTGCTTTAACTGCACCTAAATGTGCATATGTATCAATTCCTCTTGCCAGTCCACTTACTATTACCAAGCCTTCTTTGGCAAGTTCATAAGCAAAATTAAAAGCCACTCTTTTACCATAGTCACTTGCATCTCTGCAACCAATTATAGCTATTGATGGCTTATTTAAAACTAATTCATCACCCACTAAATATAATTTAGCAGGTGATGAATATATATTGTTTAATTTTTCTGGATATTCTTTTTGAGCTTGATAAATAATTTTCATAAAATTTCCTCCTAAAATGATCAAGCCCCGTTTTTTTTATTTTACTGATTTTACTACGTTTTCCATTAACATAGCAATTGTCATTGGTCCAACTCCACCTGGAACTGGAGTAATATATGCTGCTTTACTTTCTACATTTTGATAGTCAACGTCCCCTACAAGTTTTCCATCTTCATTTCTGTTTATTCCCACATCTATTACCACTGCGCCTTCTTTTACCATATCTGCTGTTACAAATTTAGGTTTTCCAATTGCTGCAACTAAAATGTCTGCTTGTTTTGTTATTTCTCCTAAATTTTTTGTTCTTGAGTGGCAAATAGTTACTGTTGCATTTTTGTTTAATAAGCATTGTGCTAAAGGTTTACCTACAATATTGCTTCTACCAATAACTACTGCATGTTTGCCTTCTATATCTATCTTATATTCTTCTAGCATTCTCATAACTCCTGCTGGTGTACAAGATACAAAGCAGTCTTCTCCAATAGCTAGTTTGCCTACATTTATTGGATGAAATCCATCTACATCTTTTTTATAGTCTATCGCATTAAAAGCTTCTCTAATGTCTAAATGCTTTGGTATGGGACTTTGAAGCAAAATTCCATTAACATCTTTTCTATTATTTAGTTCTTCAATCAAGTTTAATAGTTCTTCTCTTGTTGTGTTTTCAGGTAATAAAAATTCTTCAAATTCAACTCCAATTTCATTACATGCTTTACTTTTATTACGCACATATACTGCTGATGCACTATCATTTCCAACCATTATTACTGCTAATTTAGGAAATATGCCTTTTTCTTTTAGTCCATCAACCTCTATCTTTAAGTTTGCTCTTACCCTTGCTGCTAGTTCTTTTCCATTTATAATTATTGCCATTTGTTTTCTCCTTCATTATTTTGTCTTATTATATAATACTGTTGTTCAAATAGCAACATTTTTTTGTTTCAAGTACGTGTGTTTGCTTTTTGTCCGATTTTATGGTATAATCTATATAACTTCACTATATGTGAAACCATATTTTATATAAAGGAGATACACACCATGAAAACTGCAACAGACATTACGAAGGCGTATAAGGAAGCCTACCGGAAGGACAACGACCTGTTTTACTTCCTCCTTGGAGGAACGGTGAGTGACTTTTTGGAAGAACAGTACAAAAAAGCAAAATCCGGTTATAAGACGTTTCCTCATGAAATGTCTTATGAGTCTTTTGAAGAAAAGTTTTATGATGCACAAATTGCACGTAAAATTTTTCAGAGAGCTGGCTTTGATGTCACATTCTTCACCACTCCTACAACTGGTCACCTGTTTTGGAAAAAGCCTGGTGTAAGAATGGCAAGAATCACCATTAAGCGCTAATCCTTTTTCCTGTCACAACAATTGTTGTGGCAGGATTTTTATTTTTGTGTTGCAAAGTTTATTCCTCTTGCAACTACGTCTTTCATATTTTCAATTAAATCGTCTATTTCTTTTGGAGTTACTATAAAGTTATAGTCTTCTGGTGTTAATACTTCTTTTATCATTTCATATTTATCTTCTTCTTGTAATTGATTTAAAAATTCATTTGACTTTGCTTCTTCTTGAACTTTTTGAATGAATAAATCTAAACTGTCTGCAGCTATTGTTGCCGCTTCTACAACAGTTGGTATTCCTATTGCAATAACTGGTACTCCTAAAGTTTCCTTTGTCAGTTCCTTTCTTTCATTTCCGACCCCTGCACCTGGAACAATTCCTGTATCTGCAAGTTGTACTGTACTGCTAATTCTTTCTATGCTTCTTGAGGCTAGTGCATCAATTACAATTATCAATTTGGGATGAATGTTTTCTACTATCCCTTTTATGACTTCTAGGGTTTCTATTCCAGTAGTTCCAAGAACCCCTGGTGCTATAGCACTTACTGGTCTAGTGTCTTTATCAAGTACATCTGGCATATAGTTTAGTAAATGTCTTGTAATATCTATTTCATTTACTACTTTAGGTCCTAATGCATCTGGTGTAACATATAGATTTCCTAGTCCAACTACTAATATGTCTTCTTGTGGATCTACTAAGGCTCCAATTAAATTTTTCAATTCCTTGGTTACTGCTTCTGATGCTTTTTGTATTTCGTCTTCTCCTGCTATTTTCAAATTTTTAATATCTATAGTAATATATGTGCCTTTTCTTTTACCTATTGCTTGTTCTCCATTATCATTCAGTACTTTTACTCTTGATATTTTTATATCATCTGTAAAGCTTTCTTCCTGTGTTTCTAAGCCATCTACTTCATTTGATATATTATTGGCTTTTTTAAATAAATCTCTTCTTTCTAAGGCTAAATCAGTTCTAAAATTAATCATATAATCTACCTCCCAAAATATTATTTCCAAAAACTACATGATTATTCTAAAAAACACTTGATATTTTTTGTTTTTTTTGCTATTATATGTAGGTAATATTTATGCAGGTGTGGCGGAATTGGCAGACGCACAGGACTCAAAATCCTGCGAAGTAACATTCGTGTGGGTTCGACCCCCACCACCTGCACCACAAAAAAATCTCTAGATTTTTCTAGAGATTTTTTATTTCACATTGTATTCAATGCAGTGTACTTTAATTATTTTACTTGTGTATTCGTCTTCTAAATAGTTTATTTTAAAGTCTTCTTTATTTGCTTCTACTAGTTTGTATTTACTTAAATCAACCAATATTTCATCTGATAAATTCATTCCTAATGGCAAAGTCTGGTTTGTATTATCATAAAATATAATGTTTGAATAATACAATACTGGCATAGCTTCTTTTAGATTTACTTTGTATAAGTATATTTCATCTTCTAATTTATTTTCATTAACCGCTTCATTTTCACTCAAATGAAATATATTCAAATTTTTAGTGTCTAGTTCTTTGTTAGAAGTTAGATATAGCGAAATATTTTGAAATGTTGTTGTTTTGCAAAATGCTTCTTTTAGTAGATTTAAGTAATTTCTTAGAGTATCTATATATAAGTCTAAATCTGTTTGCTTATTTATGTTTAGTACTTTATATTTATCTTTTTCTATTTCCCTGTGCTTTTTATTATCTATAGTCTTTATTTTAGTAATGTCTTCTGACAAACCTCCAAATATGTCAAAATCCTTTAATTCCACAGTCTCTATATTATCTTCATAACTTGTTTTTAGTTTTTGCAATTCTTGCTCTAATAATTTCTTTTGTGTTGCTGTTAGTTTATCGCTTTTAGTTTTATTTATTATTTGTGCTGATATCAATGACTGTTTAACTGCAAATATTGCATCTGTTTCATTCTTAGATAATTTTCTTCTTTGAACTTCATCTGCTTTTTTTCCAAAATCTTCAATATCATCCTCATAATTAAAACTTTTACCTATCTTTTCTTTTTCAACATTCTTCTCTTCTTCGCCTTCATTTAAGCTAGGTAATTCATCTTTATTTGTAAACTTCCAAAATTCAAAAATGCTTTTTTTATGAAGTTCTATTTCATTTAAATAAATATTTGCATTTTTTATTTTTCTTTCTAGATTTACTTGTTTTAGCTCTAAAGCTTTTTCATCTATTTTTAGTGCTTTTGCCATTTTCTGTCTTGCTTCTAATTTAGTACACACCTCTATTAAATCTTCAATTGTGTACTGCTTTGTTTGCGCTTCTACCTTCTCCTCTTTGGCTTGTTTTTCTATTTTTTTCTCTATATTGTTTGGCTTATTCTTATTTATTGGCTTTAACTCTTTTTTTCTTGTTGAAAAATAATATTTGACTTTTCCTAAAAAGCTCTTTTTGCATTCCAAGAAAGTAGATATTTGACGTTGTTTACTTAGATATTCTTCATTCTGCTTTTCAATTTCTTTTTTTATTTTTTCTAATTTTGCCTGTGCCTCTTGTATTTTCTTTTCTTCTAAGTTGATTAACATTCTATTTTGATTTGCTTCAAATTGTATAAAGTCTGTTAGATTTTCATAGCTAATTTCTTTTTCTCCTAATGCAGTTTTTAGCGAAAACTCTAGTGAACCTTCATCATTTATTTTTGTTTTGAAATTAAAGTCATCTGGAAATGCTGTCGACAAAATAAATAGAGCTTTTATTAACTTGTATTGTTTTAATGCTTGCTCCTTACTATCTAAAGTTATTATATAATCGCTTTTTATTTTTTCATAAACATTAGCTCTTCCCACTATTTTTATACACATTTTTTGTTTTTTATCATATACTTCAAAAATATTAGGCCATTCTTTAGTGTAATACCACAAATAATTTTCCAAATCAGTTATTTGACTTTTTAATAAATAGTTTCCTGAATACTCTTGATAAGTAATTGGTACAAATATGGTTTCTTTTTTTCTATTTTTTTTGCTTTCTATTTGTTTTTTTAGTAAATAAAATAGTGCTGAATTATTATATTCATTTGTTGGAACTAACATAAAGTATTGATCTGATACATCTGAATAATATATTTGCCATGTATAATTTCCATCATATTTCACTTGATTAGGTATCTGCTCATTTAATTTTTCTTGTTCTTTCTCTACTTTTTTTATATCTTCTATATTTGTATCATTAAGTAATCTTAAAAATGTAGCAAACTTCTCGACATTTTGCTCTGTCTTTGAGTCTAAATAGTTTCCAATTGGACTACTTAATTTATATTTTTCATTTAAATTGGTTAGTCTATCTGTTGGAGTTAAAAGAATTTCAATATTATTTACATCAATATATTTATATACTTTATATGTTGTATCATTATATGATTTTAAAGGTCTAAAAGAAAATGGAATAAATTCTGTTAGAAATTTCGGTATTCTTTCTAAATTCAATCCAATATATTCCAGTTTTTCTTTTAATTTTTCTTTATCTTCTGCAATGTTTTTGCGCATTTTTTCCTCCTGTAAATTATCTAAGTTTTTTGGAGCGGGTAGCGGGAATCGAACCCGCGCGATCAGGTCGGAAGCATGACATTCTACCACTAAATTATACCCGCAAGTTTTATATATTTATTATAAGTCAAATTGCTCATAATTGCAATATTTTTTAAAAGTCTATTTAGTAAATTTAGTAAAAAGACAATACTAAAGTATTGTCTTTTTATTTTTATTCTACAAATGATTCTGGTTTCTTATCTAAGGTTTGAATATAATCGTCTGGTTGATATTCTTTTTGATTTGTTATTACATCTTTTATAGGTATTATTGTATTATCTTGTAAAATAACATATTCATAAGTAAAGGTTAATACCTCATCATAATATTTACTTAATAAGTCTATCTTCATAGTTGTTGTTTGAATATTTCCGTTTTCGTCATAATAATTTAGTATTTCATAAAACCCTTTATCTGTTTTTAATATTCTCTCATTATATATTTTTATTATTTCTTCGCCTTCATAATTTCCACTTACTTTGAGTATTTCTGTGTTCGTTCCTGCATTTTGACTTTTGGGTTCAAGTTTATAAAGTATGTTATCTTTCACATACCAATAAGCAGTAATAAAATTATAATCTATTTTTTTTGCATATAGGTCCTCTGTATATGATTTCTTTGTATAATTTTTTAATTCATATACTGCCTTTTCATAACTTTCATAATTGTTTTCATTATTATCTATGTTATTGTCATGTAGCCTATATATGTTATCCATATCATCTATAAAAGGTATATCTGTACTATTAGATGGCAATAAACTTAATACCTTCATATCATATGGTATCTCATACACTTTCTTATAACTCATCTCATCTTGCTTTAGTTTCTTAGGATTAAAAATATATACTGTATTATCATTTACAAAAGTGTATTTAGTAAATAATGTATTTGTACTTAGTACTTCTCCTCCTATAAACTTTTTATAATCCATTGTAGTTTTGTTATTCTTTTTCATTACTGCCTCAACAAGATCCTTCGGCTCTGTTTCATCAGGAATGTCACCCTTATCTATATTTTTATTTTTTAATAAAATTCCACTTACAATTGCTATTCCAATTACTAATAGTACAATTATTAAATATATAATTTTCTTATTTTTCATTTGTTTGCCTCCTAATATAATTTTTTATTATTATATC